>Ga0207421_10002309_pt1 | contig 23718 bp, 22 predicted proteins | sample SodLakKL_010_SED_4_FD_187542 | JGI IMG/M metagenome (GOLD analysis project Ga0207421, IMG submission 187542) | Alkaline sediment microbial communities from Lake Tanatar, Kulunda Steppe, Russia - 8KL_010_SED (SPAdes) (version 2) | ecosystem: Environmental > Aquatic > Non-marine Saline and... | reverse complement strand
GACACCGCGCCGGAGATGATGGAGTTCCTGCGCAACATCGACGGCAACTTCGGCACCGACCTCATGAACGAGCTCACCGCCTACATGGAGCTCGAGGAGGCCGAGCCGGACGAGACCGCGCTGTGGTTCTTCGGCGAGTACGACCAGTGGCGTGACTGGATCCCCGACGAGGACGGCCTCGCGCGCATCGACGCAGCGCTCGAGGAGATGGGCGTCGAGATCTGATCCCGACCGTCCCGACGGTGTGGTCCCTCCGCGCATGCGGGGGGACCACGCCCGCGTCAGCTGTGACAACGCCGAGAGGACGTGATGGCGATGGGTCCCCTGCGTGAGTTCCCCGAAGCCCTCGAGCTGCCGATAGCCCGCTGGATCGACGACGCCGCCGACTGGATCATCGAGACCTTCGCCGTCGGCTTCGCGGCGCTGCAGGACGTCCTGCGGATCCTCACCGTCAACACCGAGCGCTTCCTCGTCTGGGTGCCCTGGAGCGTGCTCGTCGCGGTCCTCGTCCTCGCCGCGCTCGCCGTGGCGGGGTGGCGTCTCGCCGTGGCCGTCGTCGTCGGCCTCGTCTTCATCGGCAGCATGGGGCTGTGGGTCAGCTCGATGGAGACCCTCTCGCTCGTGCTCGTGGCGACGTTGTTGTGCGTGCTCATCGGCCTGCCGACCGGCATCGCGATGGCCCGTCACGACACGGTCAACCAACTCGCCCGGCCCGCGCTCGACTTCATGCAGACGATCCCGAGCCTCGTGCTCCTCGTCCCCGCCGTCGCGGTCTTCAGCCTCGGCCGGGTGCCCGCGCTCGTCGCGACGCTCATCTACGCGATGGCGCCGATGGTGCGGCTCACCAACCTCGGCATCCGCGGGGTGCCCAGCGAGACGATCGAGGCCGGGCGGGCCTTCGGCGCGACGAAGCGCCAGCTGCTCTACAAGATCCAGCTCCCGCTCGGCTTCCCCAGCATCATGATGGGGGTCAACCAGACGATCATGATGTCCCTCGCGATGGTCGTGCTCGCCGGGTTCATCGGCGCCCCGGGGCTCGGCGCGGAGGTGGCACGCTCGCTCGGCCGCCTCGACGTGGGGCAGGCCTTCGCCGCAGGGCTCGCCATCGTCGTGCTCGCGATCATCGTCGACCGCATGGCCGAGGGACTCGCCAACCGGCGCGACCGCAAGCGCGGCGAGCCGAGCGGGGCCGCCGACGAGCAGGTCGAGGCCCCCGGCACGACCGAGCAGCGCGCCGAGCAGCTCGAGCGGGTCACCGCCGGGCAGGACGAGGGCGTCGGGGAGCCGACGATCGTCCTCGACGGCCTCTCGAAGGTCTTCGGGCCACGCCCCGACGCGGCCTTCGCGCTGCTCGACGAGGGCGAGAGCAAGCAGGAGATCCTCCGCCGCACCCGCTCGACGATCGCGGTGCAGGACGTCAGCCTCGAGGTCCGGCGCGCCGAGACCTTCGTGATCATGGGGCTGTCCGGCAGCGGCAAGTCGACCCTCGTGCGGCTGCTCAACCGCCTCATCGAGCCGACGCGCGGCACCGTCGAGGTCGAGGGCGTCGACGTGACGACGATGAAGCGCGACGAGCTGACGCGCCTGCGCCGCGAGCGCTTCGGGATGGTGTTCCAGCGCTTCGCGCTGCTGCCGCACCGCAGCGTCCTCGACAACGTCGCGCTCGGCCTCGAGATCCAGGGCGTCGACCGGGCCGAGCGCCGCCGGCGCGCCGCGGAGGTCATCGACGTCGTGGGGCTCGGGGGCTGGGGCGACAGCCGGCCCGACGAGCTGTCGGGCGGGATGCAGCAGCGCGTCGGGCTCGCCCGCGCGCTCGCGAGCGACCCGGACGTCCTGCTCATGGACGAGCCGTTCAGCGCGCTCGACCCGCTCATGCGCCGGCAGATGCAGGACGAGATGATCGACCTGCAGGCCCGGTTGCAGAAGACGATCGTGTTCATCACCCACGACCTCGACGAGGCCCTCAAGCTCGGCGACCGGATCGCGATCATGAAGGACGGTCGCATCGTGCAGCTCGGCACGCCCGAGGAGATCGTCATGCAGCCGGCCGACGACTACGTCCGGTCCTTCGTCGAGGGGCACGACCGCACGTCGATGCTCACCGCCCGCGACGTCATGGTGGCCCCGACCGACCTCGTGCGCGGCGGGCACAGCCCCGCGGTCGCGCTGCGGACCATGGAGCGCGCGGGCCGGTCGCGGATCCTCGTCATCGGCGCGAACAACCGGCTCGAAGGCGCGATCACCGCCGAGGCGCTCGCGGCGGCGGCCCGGTCGGGCGTCGCCGAGGTGCGCGACCTCCCGCTCGAGACGGTGCCGACCGCCCCGCCCGATGAGAGCCTGCAGCTGCTCATCCCGGTCGCGGCGACCGCGCCGTACCCCATCGCGGTGGTCGAGGACGACCGCCTGCTCGGGCTCGTGGGCCGGGGCGCGATCCTCCACGGCCTGAGCGAGGCGCTCAATGGCGAGGCCGCGCCGGCGGCGGCCCCCGAGGCCGAGGTCGCCCCCGCCTGAGGGGCAGCCCGTCGCGGCCGCCGCAAGGGGGCAGCGGTGGCCGTGGCGGCCGCCATCGCCTGGCCATCTCCTCCCTTCTGGGTGATGTGGTCGGGCGGGGTGGCGACTGGAGTGGAGGCTCCTCGACGTCGAGCTCGCGAGGGCCCCCCATGGAGTTCACCGCTGCCGCCTTCAACGTGGCCCTCGTCGTCTTCATCGTGTCGACGATGCTGGCCGCGGGCCTTGGCACCACCCTGGAGCAGTTGACCGAGGTGCTCCGTGAGGGGTGGCTGCTGCTGCTCGTGCTCGTCGCCAACCTCATCGTGGTCCCGCTGCTCGGCTGGGGCGTCGCCGCCGCGTTCGGCCTGGGCACCTCGGCGGCCGTCGCCCTGCTCCTCGTCGCCTCCTCGCCCGGAGCGCCCTTCGGCGCGAAGGTGGCGATGCTCCAGCACGGCGACGTGCTGACCGGCACGACGGTGCAGGTCCTGCTCGCCGCGGTGGGCTCGGTGACCTTCCCGCTCACGGCCAATGTGCTCGTCGATCGGGCCGGGCTCGGCAGCGATCTGAGCCTGCCCGTTGCCGACCTGGTGCTGAGCGTCGCGGTCCTGCAGCTCGTGCCATTCGCCGTCGGGCTGTCGCTGCTCCGGTGGACGGCAGCGGTCGCCACGAGCTGGGGGCCGATGGCCGAGAAGGTCTCGTCGCTGTCGCTCGCGGCGGTCTTCGCGCTCGGCGTCGGGAGCTCCTGGGAGCAGATCGTCTCCCTGATCGGCAGCCTGACGCTGCTCAGCGCAGCGGCGTTCACAGCGCTGGCCGCGATCGCTGGCGGGGTGCTGTCCACCGGACCCCGGGTCCGACGCACGACCATGGCCGGCATCGCGCCGCTGCGCAACGCCGGCCCCGCCTTCGCGGCCGTCGCGATCGCGTTCGACAACGACCCGGCGATCCTCGCGGCCTTGACCGGCATCCTGCTCGTCGGGCTCGTGCTCACCCTCCCAGCGGCAGCGCGCCTGGCCAAGACGCGACCGGAGACCGCGCCCCAGGACGTGCACGGCTGAGGCCAGGCGGTTCAGGGCTCGCGCTCGAAGGCCGCGGCAGCCGCCCGGTTGGTCGCGAAGATCCTGTCCTGCCCGAGGATCTCGGTGAGGCCGTACCGCTCGAGCAGGACGGCGATGGGCCCGCGGACGCGGCTGAAGGCGAAGGTCACGTCCTCGTCGGCCGCGAGGCGGATCGCCTCGGTGAGCGCCTGCGCCGCACTCGGATCGATGTCGCCGACGGCTTCGAGGTCCACGACCAACCACTGGACCGCCGGGTCGGTCACCGCGGAGGTGGACTTGACCCCTGTAGGCGGACACCTCGACTGAGAGGATGTCCGCATGTCAGACGACCGAGCCGCGACGCCACCGTGAACAGAACTCCCACCCCGACTTGTGTCCACGGTCGGGCCTGACTTCTGTTCACACCTCGGTGGAGCGGGTGAGGGGAATCGAACCCCCGTTGCGAGCTTGGGAAGCTCGTGTTCTACCATTGAACTACACCCGCGGGCTGAGCAGGCATGATACGGCCGTCGTCGTGCCCCGCGCAATCGAGGCCAGGCCCATGATCCTCTCCGACCGCGACATCCGCGCCCAGCTCGACGCCGGCCGCGTCGCCATCGACCCGCTCGCCGACGACGCCCTGCAGCCCTCCTCGGTCGACCTGCGGGTGGACCGCCGCTTCCGCGTCTTCGCCAACCACCGCTACCCCTACATCGACACCCGCGAGCCGCAGCCCGACCTCACCGAGCTCGTCGACGTCGCCGAGGGCGAGCCGTTCGTGCTGCACCCCGGCGAGTTCGTCCTCGGCGCGACCCTCGAGCGCGTCGCGCTGCCCGACGACCTCGTCGCCCGGCTCGAGGGCAAGTCGAGCCTCGGCCGACTCGGGCTGCTCATCCACTCCACGGCCGGCTTCGTCGACGCCGGCTGGGACGGCTGGCTGACGCTCGAGCTCTCCAACGTCGCGACGCTGCCGATCGCGATCTACCCGGGGATGAAGATCGGTCAGCTCGCGCTCTTCCGCCTGTCCTCCCCCGCCGAGCAGCCCTACGGGGCCTCGGCGCTCGGCAGCAAGTACCAGGGCCAGCAGGGGCCGACGGCGAGCCGGTACTACGAGAACTTCCGCGGCGCGGCCTCGGAGTAGCCGCCGCCCCAGGCTCAGGCAGACTCGAGCGCCGGGGGCGGGGCGACGTCGCGCAGGACGTCGAGCAGCGCGTCGAGGCCAGCGTGCTTGGGCACGAAGGCATCGGCGCCGAGGTCGACGACGTCGGCGGCCACCGCGGGGGGCTCGGAGGAGAAGACGACGATGCGGGCGTCGGGCAGGCGCTCGCGCAGTAGTGGCAGCGTCGCCCGGCCGTCGCGGCGGGGCATCGCGAGGTCGAGGACGACGCCGGCGGGCGCGACGGCCTCGGCGACGGCGATGGCCTCGACGCCGTCGCCCGCCTCACCAGCGAAGGCGAATCCGGGGTGCTCCTCCATCGCGCGGCGCAGCACCGAGCGGATGCCGACGTGGTCGTCGACGACGAGGACTCGCAGTGGTGCGGGGTGCCTGTTCATGCTCCCGCCTTTCCTGTGACTTTACGTCCTGTAAGGACGCCCGAAAAGTCACGTACGGTGAGGTTGGCAGCAAAGCCGGCTGGTGTCAACCGGGGCGCCGGCGGCGGCCGTCGCGTGAGCGTCGCGGCGCTGCGGCGCTCAGCCCGCCTCGGGGGCCTCCTGCCGCGCAGCGGTGACCGAGGGGTGGGCCTCGTCGCCGTCGACCTCGGCGAGCGGCAGGAGCGACTCGGCGAGGAGGTGGGCGACGTCGACGACGCGCACCTGCCCCTCGGCGAGCTCGCCCTTGCCGGCCTTGTCGGCGACGGCGTCGTCGAGCATGACCATGCAGAACGGGCAGGCGGTCGAGACGAGGTCGGGCTCGAGGTCGAGCGCCTCGTCGATGCGCTCGTGGTTGACGCGCTTGCCGAGGTCCTCCTCCATGAAGAAGCGCGCGCCGCCGGCGCCGCAGCAGAAGCTCTGGCTGCGGCATCGTCCCATCTCGACCTTCTCGAGCCCGGCGACGCCATCGACGACGCTGCGCGGCTCGTCGTAGACCTCGTTGTGGCGTCCGAGATAGCAGGGGTCGTGGTAGGTGACCCGCTTGGCGACCTCGGCCCGCGGGGTCAGTCGCCCCTCGGCGACGAGGTGGGCGAGCAGCTCGGAGTGGTGGATGACCTCGAAGTGCCCGCCGAAGTCGGGGTACTCGTTGGCGAGGGTGTTGAGGCAGTGCGGGCAGGTCGCGACGATGCGCCTGGCGCCGACCTCGTTGAGGGTCTCGACGTTGGCCTCGGCCATCATCTGGAAGAGGTACTCCATGCCGAGGCGGCGGGCGGGGTCGCCGGTGCAGGACTCCGCGGGGCCGAGCACCGCCCAGCTCACCCCGGCGGCGTCGAGGAGGTCGGCGACGGTCTGGGTCGTCTTCTTCGCGCGGTCCTCGAAGGCTCCGGCGCAGCCGACCCAGAAGAGGTACTCGACGTCCTCGTCGATCGGGCCGTCGACGACGCGGATGTCGCGGTCGCCGGCCCAGTCGAGGCGCTTCGACGAGCCCGCGCCCCACGGGTCGCCGGAGTTCTCGAGGTTGCGCAGCATCGCGCCGGCCTCGGGTGGGAAGCTCGACTCCATCATCGCCTTGTAGCGGCGGAGGTCGACGATGTGGTCGACGTGCTCGATGTCGACGGGGCACTCCTCGACGCAGGCGCCGCAGGTCGTGCACGACCACAGGACGTCGTAGTCGATGACGACGCCGTCCGCGCCGGGGGCGTCGCCGACGAGGGGGGTGTTGAGGACCGCGGCGTCGCCGTTCGTCTCCCGCTTGGCGTCGTCGAGGAGGTAGGGGCCCTTGGCGTAGAGGTGGTCGCGCAGGTCCATGATGAGCAGCTTCGGCGAGAGCGGCTTGCCGGTGTTCCACGCCGGGCACTGGCTCTGGCAGCGGCCGCACTCGGTGCAGGAGTACATGTCGAGGAGGCGCTTGAAGCCGAAGTGCTCGATCTCGCCGACGCCGAGGACGTCGTCCTCGTCCATCTCCTCGACGTCGATGCGGTCGGCCTCGAGCTTGCCGAGACCCTTGGGGAAGCGGCTGAAGGCGACGCTGAAGGGGATCGACACGACGTGGAGGTGCTTGGAGTGGACGGTGAAGAGGAAGAAGCCGACGAACACCGCGACGTGGGCGAGCAGGAACGCCGTGGCGACGAGCTCGAGCCCGGTCTCGTCGATGCCGCCCATGAACCCGCCGAGCCAGGAGGAGGCGAACGCGCCGTCGGGGTAGGGCAGCGTCCCCTTCGCCGCCCGCGCGCCGCGCAGGACGAGCGCGGTGTAGAGCAGCACGAACTCCGCGAGCAGGACGTACCAGCCCTCGTCGAGGTTCGAGCCGGCGAAGCGCGAGGACCGGCCCTGTCGTGAGGGCGCCTGGGCGAGGCGGATGGCGGCGAAGCCGACGACGGTGGCGAGGACGATGACGGTGAAGAGGTCCTGGGCGAAGCCGAGCGCCTCGGTGCGCAGCGCGCCGGGCGGGAACCCGGGGATGTGGAACTCGGGGTCGAAGATCTCGCCGACCGCCTCGAGCGTGTGGGTCTGCAGGACGATGAAGCCCCAGAAGATGAGGGCGTGGAGGAAGCCCGAGCCCGACCAGCGCAGGATCTTCTCCTGCCCGAGGACGTGGCGCAGGAGGTAGCGGACCTTCTGCCCCCACTGGCCCATGCGCTCGGGCATGCGCTGGGCGACGAAGAGCAGCCGGGCGAGGAAGACCACGCGCCGCAGCGCGAGGAAGAGGCCCCCGCCGAGGATGGCGAGGCCTGCGGTGAGCCGGACGATGTCGAGCGTGGCCATGCGCCGTCCCTTGCCGCCTGCGTTGTTACTGGAGGGTAACTTCCGGGGTGGCGGGTGGTCCAGCCCGCACGGGCTTTGAGCGCGGCGTCGGGCGGTGCCGGCGGCTGGCGGCGGGCCCCGGCGTGCTCAGGAGCGCGGCTTGGGCTGGTAGACCTTGCGCCGGAAGACGTCGGTGCGGGCCGAGGCGACCCGGTCGAGGATGAGCAGCCCCTCGAGGTGGTCGAGCTCGTGCTGCAGCGCGCGGGCCTCGAAGCCCTCGGCCTCGATGACGCGCTCGGCGCCGTCGGGGTCGGTGCCGCGCACGACGACGCTCAGGGCCCGGCGCACGTCGGCGGTGAAGTCCGGCACGCTCATGCAGCCCTCACGGGCGACCTCGCCGCCCTCGGAGAGCAGGAGCTCGGGGTCGAAGAGGACGATGAGCCCGTGGTTGGCGTCCTTGGCCTTGGGGTGGCTCGACACGTCGAGGCAGAACGCCCGGCGCGAGACGCCGAGCTGGGGGGCGGCGAGGCCGACGCAGCCCGGCGAGACGACCATCGTGTCGACGAGGTCGGCGGCGAGGGCCGGATCGGGTCCGCCGCTGGGCACTGCTCGGGCCTTGAGCACCGGGTGGGGGACGGTGACGACGTCGCGCTCGGGCATCTACAGCGTCTCGATGTCGAGCGGGTGGATGCTGACCTCGACGCCTCCCACGCGCTGCTTGATCGCCTCGGCGATCGCCGTCGGGTCCGCTCCGGAGAGGTCGACCTCCATGACGCAGGCGTAGACGGGCTCCTCGCCGCCGAGGACCTGCGTGGTGAGGTCGGTGACGTTGACGCCGGCGTCGGCGAGGGTGCTCGCGGCCTTGTGGACGATGCCGGGGCGGTCGGTGCCGTAGACGCTCACGACGTGGTCGGCGGGCGTGCCGCCGAGGCGTCCCTCGCCAACCTCGCTCACGCGCACGAAGAGGCCGAGGTCGGCGGTGGCCTCGGCGAGCGCGCGCTCGAGCTCGGCGGGGTCCTCCTCGGCCTCGACGAGGAGCATGATCGCGAAGTGCCCGCCGAGGATCGTCATCGACGAGTCGGTGAGGTTGCCGCCGTGCTCGTAGAGCACGCCGGTCACCCGCGCGATGATTCCCGGACGGTCCGCGCCGATCGCGGTGACGGCCATGGCGGGCACGGGGGCTCCTCTCGACGGTGGTCTGCCGTGGAGTCTAGGCCCGGGGAGTCGAGGCAAGCTCCGCCGCGCCGGCGTCGCCGGCCGTGAGCGCGACGGCGAGCACGACGGCGAGGGTGGCCGCGGCGAGCAGCGCGCCGGTGACGAGCCGTCGCCGACTCGGGGGCTCGGCGGGCTCATCGTCCTCGTCGTCCTCGTCGGTCGCGAAGGCCGCGTCCTCGACGTGGATGCGGATCGGCACCCGGGTCGCGCGCTCCCTGACATGCTCGGCGTCGGCGTCGGCGTCGGCGTCGTCCGGCTCGGCCTCGCCAGCGTCCGTGGGGCCCGCCTCGCCGTGGCCCGCCTCGTCGGAGCCGTCCTCCGGCTCGTCATCGTGGGGCTCGCCCTCGCCCTCGCCCTCGCCGTCGCCGTCGCCGGTGGCGTCGCCGCCCGCCGGCCTGCGGTCGCGGGTCTCGCGCTCGTCCCCGGCCGGGTCGTCCTCGCCCGCGGTGGGCGGGGGCGCAGCGGGGGGCTCGGGCACCGCCGCGCCGAGCCCGGCGAGGGCCTCGCGTCCCTCGAGCAGGCGGCGGGCGAGCTGGGCGCACGACGGGCAGGTCTCGGTGTGGGCGAGCGCGCCCGGGCTCGCGACGGCGAGCCCGCCGAGGCGCTCGGCGTGGACGACGGCGACCGGCTCGTCGAGGGCGTCGAGGCGGCCCTGGGCCAGTGCGGCGGGCGCGTCGTCGGCGCTGACCCCGACGACCCGGGCAGCCTGCCCGAGGGGCAGATCGCAGGCGTCGTGCAGCAGCGCCAGCTCGGCGCGGGCGCGCATCGTCGGGGCCTCGACGGCCGTCTCGCGGACTGCGCGCAGGAGGTCCTCGGCGGAGGCGTCCGCCGCGCCCGCGCGGTCGGCGGCCTCCGCGACGACCTCCGCTGCGCGCTCGGCGTCGCCGGTGAGCCACCAGGCGTAGCGGTAGGCGCTCGCGCGATCCCTGTCGGCCATGCCCGACAGCCTAGGCGGTGCGCGCCGCGAGATCCCGCAGCCCCGGCGGCGCCGGGGCCGCTCGGCGTAGCCTCGGGGCATGCCCTCGCCCCGCCCGCTCGCGCTGCCCGCCACCGCGCTGCTCGCGCTGGCGCTCGTGCTCGCGTTGCTCCTCGTGCTCCAGGGTTGCGCCGCCGATGACGGCCCCGCGCCCGGGGACGGGGAGGTGGCCGGGTCCGGGGGCGAGTCGGCGCCCGGGTCCGCGGCGACCGCGCCCCCGCCGCAGGCCGAGGGGCTCGAGACCGCCGAGGTCGCCCTCGTCGGCGAGGGCCGGCGCGAGCCGCTCACCGTCTACCTCGCCGACACCCCCGCGCTGCGCCGCGAGGGCCTCATGGGCTGGGAGCGCCTGCCCGAGGGCACCGGCATGCTCTTCGTCTTCGACGAGGAGCGCGAGGGCGGCTTCTGGATGAAGGACACGCTCCTGCCGCTGACGATCGCCTTCGCCGCCGCCGACGGCGGGCTCGTGGCGATCCTCGAGATGGAGCCCTGCGAGGCCGAGCCCTGTCCCACCTACGACCCGGGCGTGGCCTACCGCTACGCCCTCGAGGTCGAGCAGGGCGCGCTCGAGACCCGCGGCGTCGACACGTCCTGGTCGCTCGAGCTGCCCGAGGACCTCGGTGGGTGAGGGCCGGCAGCGCTGACTGGGTACCCTGCCGCCGAACGGGTAGCCGAGCCGCGGGGAGGGCGCGCGATGGAGACGTGGATCATGGGGCTCATGGCGGCCGCCGTCCTCGCCCTGCCGGTCGTGCTCGGGCTCGCCTTCCACGGGCGTGACCGCACCGACAGCCGCGGGCGTCGGCTCCACCGCGACTGGCGGGTCTCACTGCCGCCCCGCTAGCAATCTTGAGTCCACCACGCGCAGATACGTTGCGATCGCGAGCGACGTGGGTAGGCTGCGTCTCGACGACGACAGCAGACTGAGCGCCCGAACGTGGCGTGGAGGTGGACATGGCAAAGGCAGTCGGCATCGACCTGGGCACGACGAACTCCTGCGTGGCGGCCATGGAGGGTGGCGAGAGCACCGTCATCGCCAACGCGGAGGGCGCGAGGACCACCCCTTCGGTGGTGGGCTTCTCGAAGTCGGGCGAGATCCTCGTCGGCGAGGTCGCCAAGCGCCAGGCCGTCACCAACCCTGACCGCACGATCCAGTCGGTCAAGCGCCACATCGGCACCGACTGGTCGACCGAGCTCGACGGCAAGGGCTTCACCGCACAGGAGATCTCCGCGCGGATCCTGCAGAAGCTCAAGCGCGACGCCGAGAGCTACCTCGGCGACGACGTCACCGAGGCCGTCGTGACCGTGCCCGCGTACTTCAACGACGCGCAGCGCCAGGCCACGAAGGAGGCCGGGCAGATCGCCGGGCTCGAGGTCCTGCGCATCATCAACGAGCCGACCGCGGCGTCGCTGGCCTACGGCCTCGACAAGGAGGAGGAGCAGACCGTCCTCGTCTTCGACCTCGGCGGTGGGACCTTCGACGTCTCCGTCCTCGAGATCGCCGACGGCGTCTTCGACGTGAAGTCGACCTCGGGCGACACCGAGCTCGGCGGCGACGACTGGGACCAGGCGGTCATCGACTGGCTCGTGAAGTCCGTCAAGGACAACCACGGCATCGACCTCTCGAAGGACAAGATGGCCCTGCAGCGCCTCAAGGAGGCCGCGGAGAAGGCCAAGCGGGAGCTGTCGACGACGACCGAGGCCTCGATCAACCTGCCGTTCATCACGGCGACGGCCGAGGGCCCGCTGCACCTCGAGGAGACGCTCACCCGGGCGCACTTCCAGCAGCTGACCTCCGACCTCCTCGAGCGCTGCAAGGGCCCGTTCAACGCCGCGGTCAAGGACGCCGGCGTGGGGCCGGAGGACATCGACCACGTCATCCTCGTCGGCGGCTCGACCCGGATGCCCGCGGTGCTCGACCTCGTCAAGGACCTCACCGGCGGCAAGGACCCCCACAAGGGCGTCAACCCCGACGAGGTCGTCGCGATCGGCGCGGCGCTGCAGGCCGGTGTGCTCAAGGGCGACGTCAAGGACGTCCTCCTGCTCGACGTCACCCCCCTCTCCCTCGGCATCGAGACCAAGGGCGGGGTCATGACGAAGCTCATCGAGCGCAACACGACGATCCCGACGCGCAAGTCCGAGGTCTTCACGACCGCCGACGACAACCAGCCGCAGGTCGAGATCCACGTCCTGCAGGGCGAGCGGGAGATGGCCGACGCGAACAACACGCTCGGCAAGTTCCAGCTCGTCGACATCCCGCCGGCGCCCCGGGGCGTGCCGCAGATCGAGGTCACCTTCGACATCGACGCCAACGGCATCGTCAACGTCTCGGCGAAGGACCGCGGCACCGGCAAGGAGCAGTCGATGCAGATCACCGGGCAGTCGGCGCTGCCCAAGGAGGACATCGACCGCATGGTCAAGGACGCCGAGCAGTACGCCGAGGAGGACCGCCGGCGTCGTGAGGAGGCCGACGCGCGCAACAACGCCGACAACCTCCTCTACCAGACCGAGAAGCTCGTCAAGGAGAACGACGAGAAGATCGGCCCGGAGCTCAAGGCCAAGGTCGAGGAGGCCCAGGGCAAGGTCCGCGAGGCGCTCGGCGGCAGCGACGTCGCGGCGATCAAGTCCGCCTCCGACGAGTTGAGCCAGGTCAGCCAGGAGGTCGGCCAGGCCCTCTACGCCGCGGGCGCGGAGGAGCAGGCCGGCGCGCAGACGCAGGCCTCGGCGACCGGGTCGGAGGACGAGGACATCGTCGATGCCGAGGTCGTCGACGAGGACGACGACGAGGGTGCGGCCTAGGCCATGGGACGAGCCGAGTACGAGCGCCACATGGCGCCGACCGAGCAGGAGCCCGCCGACGAGAGCGTCGGCGGGCCCGAGGAGTCGACCGCCGAGCGGCCCGACGCCGTCGAGGCGCCCGAGGTCGGGGACGCCGGCGACGACGCTCCCGAGGAGGGGGCCGACGCCGGCGCCGAGGCGGACGCGGACCCGCGGTCGCCGCTCGAGGCCGAGCGCGACCAGTTCCTCGACGCGCTGCGGCGTGAGCGGGCCGACTTCGAGAACTTCCGCAAGCGCGCCGAGCGCGAGCGGATGGAGGCCCTCGACCGCGGCCGCGAGCACGTCGTCGCCGAGCTGCTGCGCGTCCTCGACAACTTCGGCCACGTCCTCAAGGGCGCGGAGCGCAGCGACGACGCGCAACTGTCGAAGGGCGTGGAGATGGTCCACGGCGAGCTCGTGCGCACCCTTGAGGACGTCGGGCTCGAGCGCGTCCCCGGCGAGGGCGCGCCCTTCGACCCCGCCCACCACGAGGCGCTCGAGCAGCGCCCCGCCGAGGAGCCCCTCGAGGAGCCCGTCGTCGTCGAGGAGCACCGCCCCGGCTACCGCTTCAAGGGCCGGGTCCTGCGGCCGGCCACGGTGACCGTCGCCCAGTAGCCAGGAGGGACGCGAGGCGCGCTGATGAGTCAGAGGGACTACCTCGAGAAGGACTACTACAAGGTCCTTGGCGTCGACAAGAACGCCGACCAGGCCGAGATCGCCAAGGCCTACCGTCAGCTCGCCCGGCAGTACCACCCCGACGCCAACCCCGACAACGGCGACGCCGAGGCGCGCTTCAAGGAGATCGGCGAGGCCTACCAGGTGCTCTCCGATCCCGAGAAGCGCGCGGAGTACGACCAGGTCCGCGACCTCATGGGCTCGGGGGCCTTCCGCGGCGGTCCGGGTGCGGGCGCCGGCTACGGCGGCTTCGGGGGCGGTGGCTTCGGGGGTGGCGGCTACGCCGGCGGCGGGCAGGCCTTCGACCTCGGCGACCTCCTCGGGGACATGTTCAGCGAGGGCGCCGGACGCGGCGGCGCGGCGACCGGCTTCGGCGCCCCGCCCCGCGGGCGCACCCAGGCCGGCCGCCGCGGCCGGGACGTCGAGACCGACCTCACGCTGTCCTTCGAGGACGCGATGGCCGGGGTCACGACGACCCTGCGCGTGTCCGGGCCCGCGGAGTGCCGCACCTGCGGTGGCAGCGGCGCCCGCCCAGGCACGCAGCCGCAGACCTGCGGCACCTGTGGCGGCGGCGGGGTCGTCACCCGCGACGCGGGGATGTTCGGCTTCAGCGAGCCCTGCCCGGCCTGCGGCGGACGCGGGGTGCAGATCACCGACCCCTGCACGACCTGCGCGGGCAGCGGCACCGAGACCCGCAGCCGCGACATCCGCGCGCGGATCCCCGCCGGCGTGAGGGACGGCGCGCGCATCCGCCTCAAGGGCAAGGGCGAGGCCGGCCAGCACGGCGGGCCACCGGGAGACCTCTACGTGACCGTCCACGTCAGCGAGCACGAGCTCTTCGGCCGTCGCGGCGACGACCTCACCCTGCGGGTGCCGGTGACCTTCACCGAGGCCGCGCTCGGCACGAAGCTGCGCGTGCCGACCCTCGACGGGGCGGTGACGGTGAAGGTCCCCGCCGGCACCCAGAGCGGCAAGACCCTGCGCGTGCGGGGCCGGGGCGCGCCGAAGTCCGGCGGCAGCTACGGCGACCTCCTCGTCACCGTCGAGGTCGTCGTGCCGCGCAAGCTCAGCCGCACGCAGAAGAAGATGCTCGAGGACTACGCCGCCACCGAGCCCGACGACCTACGCAGCCACCTCGACGCCGTCGTCGCCGAGCGGGAGGGCCGCGGATCATGAGCGAGCGCGACCGCCCCGTCTACATCATCTCGGTGGCCGCCGAGCTCGCCGGCGTGCACCCCCAGACGCTGCGCACCTACGAGCGCAAGGGGCTCATCAAGCCCAAGCGCACGACCGGCGGGACCCGGCGCTACTCCGAGCGCGACGTCGAGCGGGTGCGGCTCATCCAGGAGCTCACCCAGGGCGAGGGCGTCAACCTCGCCGGCGTCCTGCGCATCCTCGCGCTGCAGGACGAGCTCGAGGCCGCCGAGGACCGCCTCGATCGCGCCCGGGGCGACATCGAGCGCATCCGTGCGCAGGCCCGCGAGGAGCTGCGCGAGCAGGTGCAGCGCCGCGGCACCGAGCTCGTGCTCTACCGCCGCGCGGAGATCGAGCGCCACCCCCGCCGCCGCTGACGCCGGCGCCCACCGCCTACCCTTGCGCCATAGCCGAGGTGCCGTCCCGCGAGTTGCGCCACCGCACGCGCGAGGTCCTCGCGAGGGTCGAGGCCGGCGAGGGGATCCCCATCACCATCGACGGCCGTCCCGTCGCCCGGCTCGAGCCACTTCCGACCCGACCGACGATCTCGACCGGTGCGCCATCGCCGTGCCAAGCGTCCGCCCTGGCTCAGGAGTCGGAGTCCCTCGATGCCTCCGACCAGGCCCAGCCGTCGGCGTCCCAGCGGGCGGGATCGGAGCCCTCTTGGGTTGCGAGCAACGGCTGCCAGAAGGATGCGAGCGCCTCGCCTGCCGCTTCGAGGTCGGTCCAGCGGATGTCATGGTCGCGGACGTAGGAGCTCCAAGCGCTGGCCCAGCTGGTCGGTGGCGCCGTCATCGTGGGCGGCCAGGTGGTCTGGCGTAGGTCGAAGGTCTGTCGGCAAGCCGCACGGAGCGTGTTGGAGTCGGGGATCGGCAGGGATCTGGCGATCATGAGCATGTCGTACAGATCGCGCGGTCGGCTGTTCGATTGGCTGCCGTAGTCGCGGACGTAGGCGTGCAGCTTCTCGGCGAGGTGCTGGGCGATCGGGATCACCGGGATGCTTGGCGGTGCGATGCCGGCAAAGTCGAGGAGGCGACGCAGCTCGACGTGCTCCAAGGGGCGTTGATCATCAGGGACGGCGTTGACGTCGAGTTGAATCCGCTCGAACTCGCGGCCGTCGAGGAGGGCCAGGATGGTGTAGCGGAGCCCTCCCTCGTCGGTCTCGGCGGTCATCGGTCGAGGAGCGGCGGCTTCGAAGCGGAAGCCATCGCCGAGGTCGATGTCGACCGCTGCTTCGAGCACGCCGCCGAAATGATCGAGCGCAGCTCGCCAGGTCGCGTCGGCGTCCTTGGTCGCTCGGGCCTTGCTACCGAGCCGCGCCAGCAGTGCGTGCCCTCCCTTCAACGCCCACGAGTCGGTGGGGGCGACGACCACGAGCCGCGCGAGCAGCCGCTGGTGGGCTACCTCCTTGCGGAGTCGGTCGAGCGGGACACCGGTGTCGTGCGCTCGTTGCCGGAGGTGCTCCTCAAGCGCCGTGCGCAACGCGGCCTGGGTGCGGTAGCGGTGTCCTTACGATCACGCCGTGGATCCCACGAGGTCGAGCAGCGACTGCCCGAGGTCTCCGTGGGCCATCAGGACGGCACGCAGACGCCGGCGGGTCACGAGCCCTCGTGCGATCGCCTGCTCGGCTGCCGATCTCGCGAGGTCCTCGCCGGAGCTTGCCAGGACATCGTTGATCGTTCGCTCCACCGTGGTCACCGGCACGCCGCCGCGTTCGGTCCGTTCCCCGTCGCCGAGGGGTGCGGTGTGGACCACGATGCCCGGCCGCTGGCCGCGGAATCGCCGCGGTACGGAGACGTGGATCACGGCAGGCATCGCGTCGGTCAGATCGAAGATGGCCAGGGCGGTGTCGTGACTGGCGACCGCATCGTCGCCGGCCCAGAGGCAGGCGACGATCACGTCCTCGAAGCGTTCGGCGGGGAAGCGGCGCAGCCGGTAGATGCCCTGTGCGACGCGCTCGAGCGACCCGGTCCGTGCGAGATAGGACAGCTGCTGGCGAGACACCCCGACCTCAGCAGCCTGCGCCGTCGTGACGTAGCCCAAGCGACGTTCCGCGAGCGGGTAGAGAACGTCCATGCTCGTCGACATGGATGTCAAACCATCTTTGACATCGGTGTTGTCAAGCGTCGACACGGAGCGTCGGTCCGGCGCTGCGGCGGGTCCGATCTTGGACACGAGATGACGACGAGCGGGCGGCAACGAGGGGCGACCGGGCGTCATCCACTGAGAAGGACGATCCCGGTTCCGCCGTGCAGATCCAGTCTCTGGGCATCGGCGGGACGGCCCGAAACCTGCGTCAGGGGCACCTTGCCCTGCTGAACCAGGACCGCGACTCCCTCGAGGTTCCGGCGCGCGACATGGGCGCCGTGTAGCCCGCCTCGGGGCTGGCCCTAGCCTGGGAGCATGATGCGACGACCACTGCTGACCCTGCTCGTCGGGCCCCTGCTCGCCCTCCTCCTCACGGCCTGCGAGGCCGAGCCCGAGGATCCCGCCGAGCCCGCGCCGGTCGACGACCCGACCGACGAGCCGGCCGAGGAGCCGACCCCCGAGGCGAGTCCCGAGCCGACGCCCGAGCCCGAGGAGGAGCCCGACGAGGAGCCCGCTGCGGAGCCGCGCCCGCTCGACGAACTCGACCTCGCCCTCACGCCCGTCGCCGACGCCGACGAGCCGACCGCCGGCGCGGTCAGCCCCGAGGGCGTCCTCCACATCGCCGAGCGCGGCGGGCTGCTGCGCCCGCTCGAGGACGACGGCCTCGGGGCGGCGGTCGTCGACCTCTCCGCGGAGACGACGACCGACAGCGAGCGGGGGCTGCTCGGCGTCGACTTCGACGACGACCGCGTCTACCTCAGCTACACCGACAACGACGGCCACACCGTCGTCGAGCGCCGCGACTGGCGGGGCGGTGACGTCGTCGACGGCACGACCGAGACGCTGTTCACCCTCGAGCAGCCCTTCGCCAACCACAACGGCGGCGACCTCGCCCTCGGACCCGACGGTGCGCTGTGGTTCGGCCTCGGCGACGGCGGGGGCGGCGGGGACCCGCTCGAGGCCGGGCAGGACGTCACGACCCCGCTCGGCGCGCTGCTGCGCCTCGACGCCGACACCGGCGAGGCCGCCGAGGGCAACCCCGACCTCGGCGCGGACGCCGACCCGCGGATCTGGGCCTACGGGCTGCGCAACCCGTGGCGCTTCAGCTTCGACGAGGCCACCGGCGACCTGTGGATCGCCGACGTCGGCCAGGACGAGCGCGAGGAGGTCAACTGGCTGCCTGCCGAGGACGGCGAGCCCGGCGGGGCCGGCGCCGGGGCGAACCTCGGCTGGAACGCGATGGAGGGCACGCTGCCCTTCGACGGCCCCGAGCCCGAGGACCACTGGCCGCCGATCCACGAGTACGAGACCCGCGTCGACGGCTGCGCGATCACCGGGGGCGTCGTCTACCGCGGCACGGCGGTCGACGGCCTCGACGGCGCCTACCTCTACAGCGACTTCTGCGACGGCGGGGTGCGGGGCCTGCGCCACGACGACGGCGAGGTCGCCGAGCAGCGCGACTTCGCCGTCGACGGGGCGGCCTCGGTCGTCTCCTTCGCCGTCGACGCCGACGGGGAGGTCTACCTGCTCACCTTCAGCGACGGCGTCCTGCGCCTCGGCGAGGCCGGGTGACCGCGGTCGCCGCGCAGCCGGCCACGCCGGACGGGCCGGTGCTTGCTCACCGGCCAGAGCCCAGGGTCTGAGCCTCTAACGCTCAACTTTCCTGTGTCGATGACAGGGTGATGGGTACCCTGGGGGCATGGACATCAACCGCTTCACCCACAAGGCCCAGGAGGCCCTCCAGCAGGCCCTCTCGCTCGCCTCGACCGGCGGCAACCCCCAGGTCGAGCCGGTGCACCTGCTCAGCGCCGTGCTCGCGCAGTCCGACGGCGTGGCCGGCCCGGTCCTGCGTCGCCTCGGCGCCGACCCCGCGCAGGTCGCCAAGGCCGCCCAGGCCGCGGTCGAGCGCCTGCCGAAGGCCGCCGGGGCGACCGCCCAGCCGGGCCTGTCCCGCGCCGCCGCGGGCGTGCTCACCGACGCCGAGCAGCGGGCGCAAGCCCTCGGCGACGAGTACACCTCGGTCGAGCACCTCCTGCTCGCCCTCGCCGAGGAGGGCGGCGCGGCCGCGCAGGTCCTCGCCGAGGCCGGCGCCGAGCCCGACGCGCTGCTCGGGGCGCTGCGCGAGGTCCGGGGCAGCCAGCGCGTGACGAGCCAGGACCCCGAGGGCACCTACGAGGCGCTCGAGAAGTACGCCGTCGACCTCACCGCCGCGGCGCGCTCGGGCGACCTCGACCCCGTCATCGGCCGCGACGAGGAGATCCGCCGCGTCGTGCAGGTGCTGTCGCGGCGCACGAAGAACAACCCCGTGCTCATCGGCGACCCCGGCGTCGGCAAGACCGCGATCGTCGAGGGGCTCGCCCAGCGCATCGTCGCCGGCGACGTCCCCGAGAGCCTCAAGGACCGCCGCATCGTCGCCCTCGACCTCGCGGCGATGATCGCCGGCGCGAAGTACCGCGGGGAGTTCGAGGAGCGCCTCAAGGCCGTGCTCTCCGAGATCGAGGCCGCCGAGGGCCAGCTCATCACCTTCATCGACGAGCTCCACACCGTCGTCGGCGCCGGCAAGGCCGAGGGCGCGATGGACGCCGGCAACATGCTCAAGCCGATGCTCGCCCGCGGCAAGCTGCGCATGGTGGGGGCGACGACGCTCGAGGAGTACCGCGAGATCGAGAAGGACAAGGCCCTCGAGCGGCGCTTCCAGCCGATCCACGTCGGCGAGCCCTCCGTCGAGGACACCGTCGCGATCCTGCGGGGCCTCAAGGAGCGCTACGAGGTGCACCACGGCGTGCGCATCACCGACTCGGCGATCGTCGCCGCCGCACGGCTCTCCGACCGCTACCTCACCGAGCGCTACCTGCCCGACAAGGCCATCGACCTCATCGACGAGGCGACGAGCCGGCTGCGCATCGAGATCGACTCGATGCCGATCGAGATCGACGAGGTCCACCGCCGGGTGCGCCAGCTCGAGATCGAGAGGGCCGCGCTCGAGGGCTCCGCCGAGGGTGACGCCGAGGCCGCCGCGCGCCTCGCCGACCTCTCCAGCGAGCTCGAGGCCGCCCGCGACGAGCTCGCCGGGCTCAACGAGCGCTGGGAGATCGAGCGCGACGCGATCGAGCGGATGCGCGAGCTCAAGGGCCGGATCGAGGCCGCCCGCGAGGAGGCCGAGCGCGCTGAGCGCGACGGCGACCTCCAGCGCGCCGCGGAGCTGCGCTACGGCGCGATCCCCGACGCCGAGCGCGACCTCGACGCCGCCCAGCGCCAGCTCTCCGAGCTGCAGGCCGAGGGCGCGATGCTCACCGAGGAGGTCAACGCCGCCGACGTCGCCGAGGTCGTCGCGAAGTGGACCGGCATCCCCACCGCGCGGCTGCTCGAGGGCGAGCGCGACAAGCTCGTGCGCCTCGAGGACACCCTGCGCGAGCGCGTCATCGGCCAGGACGAGCCGGTGACCGCCGTGGCCGACGCGGTGCGCCGCAGCCGCGCGGGCCTGGCCGACCCCGACCGCCCGCTCGGGTCGTTCCTCTTCCTCGGGCCCACCGGCGTCGGCAAGACCGAGCTGGCCCGCGCACTCGCGGAGTTCCTCTTCGACGACGAGCGGGCGATGCTGCGCCTCGACATGGGCGAGTTCCAGGAGAAGCACACCGTGAGCCGGCTCGTCGGCGCCCCGCCGGGCTACGTCGGCTACGAGGAGGGCGGCCAGCTCACCGAGCCGGTGCGCCGCCGGCCGTACTCGGTCATCCTCCTCGACGAGGTCGAGAAGGCCCACCCCGACGTCTTCAACGCGCTGCTGCAGGTCCTCGACGACGGCCGGCTCACCGACGGGCAGGGCCACACCGTCGACTTCCGCAACACCGTGGTCATCATGACCTCCAACCTCGGCAGCCAGTACATCCTCGACCCCGACGCCTCGACCGAGGCGATCCGCGAGCAGGTCATGGCCGCGGTCGGCAGCCACTTCCGGCCGGAGTTCCTCAACCGCCTCGACGAGGTCCTCATCTTCGAGCGCCTCGGGCGTGAGGAGCTGCGCGAGATCGTCGACGTCCAGCTGCGCCGGGTCGCCGAGCGCTTCGCCCAGCGCGACCTCGGCCTCGAGGTCAGCGACGAGGCGAAGGACTGGCTCGCCGCGCGTGGCTACGACCCCGTCTACGGCGCGCGACCGCTCAAGCGCGTGCTGCGCAAGGAGCTCGAGGACAAGGTCGCCCTCGCGCTGCTCGACGGGCGCTACGACGACGGCGACACCGTGGCCGTCGACGCCGGCGAGGACGGCCTCGTCCTGCGCTGAGCCGGGCGCCGCGTCGTGCGCCCCATGCTGAAGACGTCGAGGACGTAGCATCGGCTGGCATGCGCCTCGATGATGCGACGACGCTGCGCCCTGCCACGATCGCCGTGGCCGCCGGGCGTGGCGAGCGCGCCCCCGGTGACCCGATCAACCCCCCGCTGTCGCTGTCGACGGTGAGCGTCGGCGGGGGCGCCGAGCCGCCCGGCTACGCCCGCGACGGCACGCCGACGTGGGCGGCGCTCGAGGAGGCCGTCGGCGGCCTCGAGGGCGGCACCGCCTGCGCGTTCGCCTCCGGCATCGCCGCGATCGCCGCGGTGCTCGACGAGGTCCCCGTCGGCGGGACCGTCGTGGCCCCCCGCGATGCCTACAGCGGCCTGCGCTCGCTGCTCGCCAAGCTCGAGGACCAGGGCCGCCTCGGCGTGCGCTGGGTCGACATCGCCGACACCGGCGACGTCGTCGCCGCCCTCGACGGCGCCGACCTCCTCTGGATCGAGTCGCCGACGAACCCGCTGCTCGCCGTCGCCGAGATCCCCGCGCTGTGCGAGGCCGCCGCCGCGCGCGGCGCGCTCGCCGCGGTCGACTCGACGTTCGCCTCGCCGCTGCGCCAGCAGCCGCTGGCCGCCGGCGCCGACGTCGTCGTGCACTCGGCGACCAAGCTCATCGCCGGGCACTCCGACGCCCTGCTCGGGATCACCGTCGCCGCGGCGGGCAGCCCTCTCGCCACGCGGCTGGTCACCCACCGCACCCGCCACGGGGCGGTGCCCGGCAGCCTCGAGGCCTTCCTCGCGCTGCGCGGGCTGCGCACCCTGCCGGTGCGCCTCGACCGCGCCGAGGCCAACGCCGGCGAGCTCGCCCGCCGCCTCGCCGCCCACCCCGCGGTCGTGCGCACCCGCTACCCCGGACTGCCCGACGACCCCGGCCACGCCCGGGCGGCGGCCCACCTCGACGGGCCGGGCACGATCGTCTCGATCGAGCTCGCCGACGCGGCGGCCGCCGACGCCCTCTGCGCGCGCGTCGGGGTCTGCGTGCACGCCACGAGCCTCGGCGGGGTCGAGACGACGCTCGAGCGGCGCGCCCGCCAGCACGGCGAGGAGCACCTGCCACCCGCGCTCGTCCGGATCAGCGTCGGCTGCGAGGACGTCGAGGACCTCTGGGCCGACCTCGACGCCGCGCTCGCCGGTCCGTGAGCCTGCTCGCCTGGCGCCGCGCGCCGCACGTCGGCCGCCGCGCCGTCGTGCTCGTCCACCCGTGGGCGCACGACGGCGGGGTCTTCGCCGAGGCCGGGCTCACCGCCGCCCTGGAGGAGGCCGGGCTCGCGCCGCTCGCGCCCGACCTTCCCGGCCACGGAGGCTCCGCCGAGCTCCGCGTGCCCGACGGCGCCGATCCCGCGGCCTGGAGTGCGGGGATCCTCGCCCGTGACCTCGCCACCCTCGGGGTCGGCGCAGCCGCCGTCGTCGGGGTCGGCGAGGGCGGCATGGTGGCCGCCCACCTCGCCGTCGCCGCCGACGCCCGCGTCGACCGGCTCGTGCTCCTCGCCTGCGACGACCGCGGACGCCCGGCGCAGGCCGCCGAGGCCGCCCAGGCGCTGCGCGACCCCCAGGCGCGGCTGTGGACGCCGGAGGCCAGCGCCCTCGTCGCCACCGCCCGCGCCGGCCGCTCCCACGACCGCGCGACGCTCGCGGCGTGGCTCGAGAAGGCGACCTGGCCCTCGGCGGCCCGCCTCGGCGCGCTGCGCGCCCCCGCGCTCGTCGCCGTCGGGGCCGACGACCCGCTGCGCTCCCGCGCGCCGGCGCTCGCGCGGCTCTTCCACGAAGGCCACCTCGCGACCGCGCCGGGGCAGGGCACGGCGATCCTCGCCGAGGCGAGCCTGCACGCGAGCCTCGTGAGCTTCCTCACCCACGACGCGCCGTGAGGCGGGCTCCCAGGCGCCGGGGCCGGGCCCTGGCCGCGGGGGCGCTCGCCGCCCCCGCGCTCGTCCTCACCGCGCAGGGGCTGCGCACCGCCAACGCCGCGTACCTGCCCGAGCCCGACTACGCCGTGGAGGCCGTCGTCGGGCAGGGCTGGGGCGAGGCGCTGCGCCTCGTCGTCCTCGGGGACTCGACGGTCGCCGGCATCGGCGCGCCGGGGCCGCGGGCCGCCCTGCCGGTCCTCGTCGCCGAGCGCCTCGCCGCGCGGCTGCGGCGGCCGGTGGCCGTGCGCGGGCTCGGGGTCAGCGGGGCGCGCACCGCCGACGTCACCGACGCCCAGGCCGCCGCGCTCGCGCGGGTGCCCGCCGAGGCGGTCTGCGTCGTCGTCGGCTCGAACGACGCGACCCATGCGCTGCCGCCCTGGCGGATGCGCGCGGCGACGCGGAGGATGCTCGGGCGGGTGCGGGCCGCCGCCCCCGGCGCACCGGTCGTGCTCGGCGGCATCCCGGAGTTCCACACCGTGCCGGCGGTGCCGCCGCCGCTGCGTGGCGTGCTCGGCGTCGAGGCCGACCTCCTGCGCACCGCCCAGCGCACCGGGGCCGCCGACGCCGGGGTGCGCTTCGTCGACATCCGCGCGCTCGCGAGCCCGCGGTTCCTCACGACCCCGGCGTCGATGAGCGCCGACGGCTTCCACCCCTCCGAGGTCGGCTACGGCTACTGGGCCGACGCGCTCGCCCCCGCACTCGCCGCGGCGGTGCGCGCCGAGGACGCCCGGCGCTGAGCCTCGCCTCCGAGGGGCGCTGGCGCCCAGCGCCGACGGGCTCCCGACGCGCGACGGCGCGCCGCCCCGCGACCGGTGGAGGTCGGCGGGCGACGCGCCGCGGCGTCGGTCAGGTGGCCCTCAGGCGATCGTGACGTCGTCGCAGAGGTAGACGTCCTGGACGGCCTGGAGCAGCTCGGCGCCCTGCTCCATCGGGCGCTGGAAGGCCTTGCGGCCGCTGATGAGGCCCATGCCCCCGGCGCGCTTGTTGACCACCGCGGTGGTCACGGCCTCCTGGAGGTCGGACTCGCCGGCCGAGGCGCCGCCGGAGTTGATGAGCCCCGCGCGCCCCATGTAGGTGTTGAGGACCTGGTAGCGCGTGAGGTCGATCGGGTGGTCGGTGGTGAGGTCGGTGTACATGCGCTCGTCGAGCTTGCCGTAGGAGCTGTCGCCGGCGT
>Ga0207421_10002308_pt1 | contig 23728 bp, 18 predicted proteins | sample SodLakKL_010_SED_4_FD_187542 | JGI IMG/M metagenome (GOLD analysis project Ga0207421, IMG submission 187542) | Alkaline sediment microbial communities from Lake Tanatar, Kulunda Steppe, Russia - 8KL_010_SED (SPAdes) (version 2) | ecosystem: Environmental > Aquatic > Non-marine Saline and... | reverse complement strand
GGCGGTCCGCCGCGCGGTGGAGACAGCGGCGCCAAACAGGGCGCCGCCGGCGGCAAGCGCTTCTATCGCTCAAAGCGAAAAGAGTTTCAGTCCAAGAAGGACCGCGAGCGCGAGAAGCAGATGCAGGTCAAGCAGCGCAAGCCTGTGGTGAAGGCCAATCCGGTGCCGAAAGAGATCGACATCATGGAAGTCATCACGGTAGCCGAGCTTGCCAAGAAGATGAACCTCAAGGCCTCCGACCTCATCGGGAAGCTCATGTCGATGGGCATGATGGTCACGATCAACCAGCAAATCGATGCCGAGACCGCCGAAATTCTGGCGGCCGAGTACGGCTGCAAGGTGAAGATCGTTTCGCTCTACGATGAGACCATCATCGAGACCGAGGATGATCAAGAGAGCGACCTCGAAGCGCGCTCACCGATCGTCACGGTTATGGGGCACGTAGACCACGGTAAAACAAAGTTGCTCGACGCGATTCGAGCTACCGATGTCGTCGCCGGCGAGTTCGGCGGCATCACGCAGCATATCGGCGCGTATCAGGTCGAGATTCCGCAGGGAAGACTGACCTTCCTCGATACGCCGGGGCATGAAGCGTTTACGCTGATGCGCTCGCGCGGTGCTCAGATAACCGATATCGTTATTCTGGTGGTGGCTGCCAACGATGGTGTAATGCCGCAGACGATCGAGGCGGTGCATCACGCCAAGGAAGCCGGCGTCCCGATCATCGTGGCGATCAACAAAATCGATCTCCCGAGCGCCAACCCCGATCGCGTTAAGCAGCAACTGTCGGAGCATGATCTGGTTCCGGAGGACTGGGGCGGCAATACCATGTACCTCGAAGTCTCGGCGCTCAAGCGTGAAGGCGTCGAAGAACTGCTCGAGGCGGTCATGCTGCAAGCCGAGGTGCTTGAACTCAACGCGAACTACAACTGCAAAGCCGAGGGGAAGGTTATCGAGTCGAAGATCGATCCCGGCCGCGGAACCGTGGCTACCGTGTTGATCGAGCGCGGCACGCTCAGCGTCGGCGATTCGTTTGTGGCCGGGATCTATCCCGGCAAGGTGCGCGCCATGTTCGACGACCGCGGCGCCAAGGTAGGGAGCGCGAAACCTTCGATGCCGGTCGAGATTCTTGGATTTACCGGGATTCCCGACGCCGGCGATCCGTTTCAGGTAACCGAGAACGAGAAAGTTGCCCGACAGATCGGCGACAAGCGACAAGAGCTGAAGAAGGTTGAGGTTGCCAAGAACGTCAAGAAGATTACGCTTGACAACCTCTACGACAGCATCCAGGAAGGCGAGATTCAGGAGCTCAAGGTCATCATCAAGGGTGACGTGCACGGCTCGGTAGAGGCGTTGCAGTCTTCGCTTGAGCGACTTTCAACCTCCGAGATACGCCTCGCGGTGATCCACGCCGCCGCCGGCGCAATCAACGAGAACGATGTGATGCTCGCGGCCGCCTCAAATGCCATTATCGTCGGATTCCATGTGCGGCCTACACCGCGCGCGGTGGCGGTAGCCGAGCAAGAGAAGGTCGAGATTCGCAAGTACAACATCATCTACGACGCGGTCGCGGATATCAAGAACGCGATGGAAGGGATGTTGCGCCCGGATATCAGCGAGGAAGTTATCGGTCAGGCCGAGGTGCGCGACACCTTCAAGGTGCCGAAGATCGGCACAATCGCCGGGTGCTACGTTACCTCCGGCAAGGTGCGGCGCAACGCGCACGCGCACCTGATTCGCGACGGTATCCAGGTCTTCAGCGGCAAGATTGAGTCGCTCAAGCGCTTCAAGGACGACGCTCGTGAGGTCGAGAGCGGATATGAATGCGGTATCGGTCTCGAGAACTACAACGACATCAAGGTCGGCGACGTGATCGAGGTAATCGAGTACAAAGAGGTTGCGAAGAAGCTCGACGACACGAAGGGCACCAAGGGCAACAAGAACGCGAGCGCCGGCGGTGAGTAGGGCGGGGCGCTGCGATGTCTGAATGGAGGCTGAAACGGGTCGAAAGCCAGTTGCTCGCCGAGCTCGGTTCGCTGATTCTCAGCGGCGAGGTGCGCGACCCGCGCGTGTCCGAACTCGTGACGGTGGTAGGTGTCTCGGTTTCAAAGGATCTGAAGTATGCGAAGGTTCGAGTCGGCGGATATATGTCGCCTGGGGCACTCGACAAGGCCGTTGCCGGTCTCAATAATGCCGCGGGTTTCATGCAAGGACGGATCGGGCGTAAACTGAAATACAAGTTCACTCCGCAACTGACCTTTATCGCCGACGCGAGTCTGCGCGAGGGATACGAGGTTACCAGGAGGATAGAGGAACTCGATCAGTGAGCAGCTCGCGCGACGGGCTTGTGTTGCTGAACAAGCCGCCCGAGATGACCTCGTTTCAGGCACTGAAGCCGGTGAAACAACGACTGCAAACCGGTAAGATTGGGCACACCGGAACACTTGACCGGTTCGCGGACGGGCTGTTGATCGCGGCAGGCGGCGCCTGTTCTCGTTTCGCCCCGTACGTAACTGCGCTTCCAAAAGAGTACTACGCGGTGCTGCAGCTCGGCATCGAGACCGACACGTTAGACCCGGAAGGTGAGATAACCGCCTCGAGCGAGTGTCCGAGCTTCGAGGCGTTGGAGCATGCCGCAACTCAGTTTCGCGGCGAGTTCATGCAAACGCCGCCGGTATACTCCGCGATAAAACTGGAGGGCCGACGCGCCTCGGTTCGCAAGCGCGCCGGCGACGATCCCCGGCTTGAGGCTCGTCCGGTTACGGTATACGAACTCGAGCTCGGCCGCTACGAAACCGAGACCGGACGACTGAATCTCCGTGTACTCTGCAGCAAGGGCACCTACGTGCGAGCGCTTGCGCGCGATCTCTCGTACGCTGCGGGCTCCTGCGCGCACCTCGTGGCGCTGCGACGCACCGCGGTGGGGGGCTTCCGGTTGGAGGACGCGGTTCACCCCGATGAGTTCGACCGTGAGCGCGACCTCGTCCCGCCGGCGCGCTTCTTGCCGAAACTGGAAGGCATAACGCCGCTCGTGGTGGAGCCCGAGATCGCCGAGCGGATGCTGCACGGGGTGGCGCTGCGCCACCCGGCGTTCGAGCCGCTGCGCGACACGGTGAGCACCGACGGCGTGTACGCAGCTTTGACCCCGGACGAGCGTTTGATCGCGGTGTTCGAGCGCCGCGACGGGTCCTGGAAATACCGATTCGTGAAGGCTATCGAGTCGTGAAGGTACTCGACTGGGCTACGCTCGAACGCGGTGTAGATCTGCCGCAGGAGCCGATCGCGCTTTCGATCGGGGTGTTCGACGGTGTGCATCGAGGACACCGGTCGCTGATCGAGCTCATTCACGGCTTTTCGGAAGACACGGTTGCGACGGTGTTGACCTTTCCGGATAATCCTGCTCGCCGGTTGCGACCACAGTCTTATCATGGTGACCTCGAGAGTTATCGTTTTCGGCTCGAAAAGCTCGAGGCGCTCGGCGTCGGAGTCGTGATCGCGGTGGAGTTCAACGAGCGCTTTCGCAGTCTCAGCGGGGAAGCGTTCCTGGATTGCCTGCGTGCCGCCCTTGCGCTGCGATATCTCGCGATCGGGAGTAACTTTCGCTGCGGCCGGGATATGCAGATGGGCGCGCATGAGGTTCGCAGGTATCTCGAGGGCTACGGCGTTCGGGTTGACATCGCTCCCCCGGTCGTCGATAATGAGCTGCAACTACCTGTAAGCAGTACCGTAATCCGGCGCGCCGTGCTGGACGGTGATCTTGAACGCGTGCGTCGCCTGTTGGGTAGTGAGTTTGAGGTGGACGTCGCCACTGTACCGCTCCTGCGTCATCGGTCTGAGTGCCGAATGCGTAAGCACGACTGCACTCAGGTCTTGCCGTATGCGGGCGCGTTTGAGGTTGAGTTCCACTGCGAGGGCGGTTCCCATCGCGATATAGTAATAGTAACGGAAAACCACGTCCGGTGGTCACGGAAATGCAATCACCCGAATCGTATTCGATTCTTACGGCAACTCAAATCGCATGAGCAATAAGGAGAGAGAATAGATGCCGCTCAGCAAAGAGAAGAAGCAGGAGATTATCACGCAGTTTGGTAAGGGCGAGAAAGATACCGGTCGAACCGAGGTTCAGATCGCGATGCTGACCGCTCGCATTGAAGAGCTCACCGAGCATTTCAAGGACCACAAAAAAGACCATCATTCCCGCCGGGGTTTGCTTAAGCTCGTCGGTCAACGACGGCGTCTCCTGAAGTACCTCCGTCGCCGGGATCTCGAAGGCTATCGCAGCCTGATCAAGCAGCTTGGGCTTCGCAAGTAACAGCCTAACCGCAAGCACGAAAGAAACGTGAAAGAAACGTGAAAATGAGGAAGTTAGAATAATGGAACGTATCTCAATGAAACTCGGGGAACAGGAGCTGATCCTGGAAACCGGCAAAATGGCGAAGCAAACAAACGGCTCGGTGTTTGCCACCTTTGGTGGTAGCGCGGTGCTCGCTACGGTCTGCTGCGGCACCAAGATAGAAGAGCGCGATTTTGTTCCTCTCCAGGTCGAGTACAACGAAAAGTACTACGCCGCCGGTAAGATTCCCGGAGGATTTCTGAAGCGTGAAGGCCGGCCAAAAGATAAAGAGATCTTGGTCTCGCGACTGATAGACCGCCCCATGCGGCCGTTGTTCTCCAAGATGTTCAAGCGCGAGATTCAGGTCGTACCTACCACCGTGTCGGCCGACCAGTCCAACCCGCCGGACGTCATTGCGATGGTGGCGGCCTCGGCGGCCGTTCATATCTCGGACGTGCCGTTCGACGGCCCAATCGGGGCGGTGCGCGTCTCAAGGGTCGACGGCGCCTACCGCATAAACCCAACCTTCGAGGAAATCGAGCGCGGTGAGCTCGATATCGTGGTGGCGGGAAGCGAGCACGGTATCATGATGGTCGAGGGTGGCGCGCAACAAGTCTCGGAAGAAGTGATGCTCGGCGCTATCGAGGCCGCGCGCGAGCCGATCGCCGAACTCTGCCGGATGCAGGACGAACTGCGAGCCAAGGTCGGTAAAGAGAAGCTGCCCTTGGTGGAGGCTCCCGAAGAGCTTCCTATCGCCGATAAGGTGCGGGAGTATCTTCGGCCCAAGGTGGCCGAGGCAACCTTCACCGAGGGCAAGTTCGGCCGCTCGAGTGCGCTGAAGGCGGTGGCCGAGGAAGCGCTCGAACAGTTCCGCGACGAGATAGAGGAAGAAGACGAGCCGAAGCTCAAGAAGATTTTCGAGGACGTTGAGCGTGAGGTTATGCGCGGCGCAATCGTCGAGCAAAACAAGCGCTGCGACGGCCGTGGGCCCGAGGACATTCGCGACATTACGTGCGAAGTGGACGTGCTCAATCGCACGCACGGCTCGGCGCTGTTTACGCGTGGCGAGACTCAGGCGCTCGCGATCACAACGCTCGGCACGGTCTACGATGAGCAGATTATGGACGACCTCGAAGGCGATCGGCGCGAGCACTTCATGCTGCACTACAACTTTCCGCCGTTCTCGGTCGGCGAGACCGGTCGCCTCGGTACCGGACGTCGCGAGATCGGGCATGGGCACCTTGCCCACCGCGCTCTCGAGAATCTCATCCCCAACAAAGAGGCGTTCCCCTATACCATTCGTGTTGTTTCCGAGGTGCTCGAGTCCAACGGATCGTCCTCCATGGCGACGGTCTGCGGTGGATCGCTGTCGCTGATGAACGCGGGTGTTCCAATCGAGCAATCGGTAGCCGGGATCGCGATGGGACTGGTGCAGGAAGGCGACACAACGGTGGTGTTGTCCGATATTCTGGGTGAGGAAGATCACCTCGGGGATATGGATTTCAAGGTCGCCGGCACCAAGGACGGAATCACCGCGTTTCAGATGGATATCAAGATCTCGAATGTTAGCCAGGAGATCATGAACACCGCGCTGGATCAAGCTCGTCGCGGACGGATGCATATCCTCGAGAAGATGAACGCGGTGATCGAGAAGCCGCGCGAGGTTCTTTCGGAGCACGCACCCCGCATCCTGAGCTTCAAGGTGGACCCCGAAAAGATCGGTCTTCTCATCGGACCCGGCGGCAAGACAATCAAGGCCATACAGGATCGCCACGAGGTAAAGGTCAGTATCGAGGACAGCGGGCTTGTCACGGTTTACTCAAAAGATAAGGCCGGCGCCGAGGAGGCGCGCGAGGCGTTCCTCGCGCTGCTCGAGGAGCCTGAGGTCGGCAAGACCTACGACGGTGTTGTCAGGCGCATAGTGGATTTCGGCGCGTTCATCGAGTTCTTGCCCGGTAAGGAAGGGTTATGCCATATCTCCAAGATGGCGCCCGGCCGGGTCAACCAAGTCTCGGATGTGCTCCAAATGAATCAGGAAGTTCCGGTGAAGATCATCGAGATCGACAAGATGGGTCGCGTTAACTTGAGTCTCATCTACGAAGCCGATGATGAGTCCGGCAGGGGCGGCGACGGTGACCGAGACCGGCCGCGAGAAGGCCGTGGGCGTGACGATCGTGAGCGCTCAGGTCGCGGAGGTGACCGCGGAGGCCGCGGCGGAGATCGAGGTGGACGCAACCGACGTGACTAAGACGGTCGCGTACCGGTGCGAGCCCGGGCAGCATCCCGAGTACGCCTCGCCGGATGCTGCCGGCGCCGATCTCAAAGCGGCCGAGGAAGCGCGGGTCGCGCCCGGCGATCGAGCGTTGGTGCGTACCGGCGTATGGATGGCGCTCCCTCCGGGGTACGAGGGGCAGGTGCGGCCTCGCTCCGGAATTGCTTGGAAGCACGGTGTTACCTTGCTTAACACGCCCGGTACAATAGACTCAGACTACCGCGGCGAGATAAAAGTACTACTCATCAATCACGGGAGCGAGGTCTTCGAGATAGCGCCTGGTGACCGAATCGCGCAGTTGGTCGTGGCTCCCGTAACGCGGGCGAGATTCGAGCAGCACCATTTGTTACCCGAGTCGGTACGCGGAGCAGGGGGCTTCGGCTCCACCGGCGTATAGCTATAGCCGACAAGAGGCAGGCTGTTCGAAGGCACGCAGTGAAGGCTCATATGGCCGGTCGCGGCTACGGGGTGATCTACCGATACCTAACCCGAGAGTTTCTGCTCGGGTTCGGCGTAGCCTTTCTTTTCTTTTTCGTAATATTTTTCGTCAATCAGCTGCTACTCCTGGCGGAAGACATCCTCACCAAGAACGTACCCGTGCTCGACGTTGCGCGGCTCGTGTTCTACTCGTTACCGTCGATTGTCGCGCTGGCGTTTCCGTTCGGCGCGCTTGTGGGCGCGTTGCTGAGCGTAGGGCGGCTTTCGCAGGACAACGAGTTTCTCGCGGTCCGCGCAGCCGGGATCTCGCTCACCCGCGCGTTCATCCCGTTCGCGGTTTTGGGGCTTGCGTTTTCCTCGGTATCGTTCGTGATGAACGACTACTTCCTTCCGGTCGGCACTATCAACTTCGCTCGACTGTATCGCGAGCTGTTGTACTCTAATCCGGACCTCGAGCTCGAGTCCAACAGCGTTACCGAGTATCAAGACAGTATTATCGTGACCGGAGAGGTCGAGGGAAACCGCATAAGCGACCTCGTGATCGTGGACCGTGACGGTAGCGGCGATCGGGTGATCCTCTCGCGCTACGCGCGGCTTCGGCCGGAGGCGCATGGGGTCGGGGTGGTGTCGCTTGAGCTCGAGGGCGTAACTACGCACGAAGCGAAACGCTCGGGCGAGTTGCGGTATCAGTATTCACACGCAAACCGCATGGCGTATCATATTCTTCTTGGAGATATCACGCTCGCGATGCGCTCGCCGGGTCCGCGCGAGATGAGCTCGTACGACCTCGCGCAGGAGATCAAGGAGAAACAAGAGCGGCTCGATCAACAGCGCCGGGAGCACCGGCAACGGGTTGAGGAGCTCGAGGCTCGCCTGCGGCGACAGGAGGCGGAGCTCGAGGAGGTGTTGCGGAATGAAGCAGAGGCGGAGGCAGAGGCAGAGGCAGAGGCGAGTGACGAGGATGCGCGCGAGCCGGAGCCACGCGGGCCTGAACCACGCGACGATCGCGAGCCGGAGGCCGCATCGCTTGAACCTGAGTCGCGTGAGGCGGCGGAGCTTGAAAGCGCCGTAGAGCGAAGCCGGCGAGAGCTTGAGCGAGACCGCGATCGCCGCTTTTTCGACCGAACTCTGCAGCTGTATCGCATAGAGTTTCATAAGAAGTTTGCGATTCCGTTCGCGTGCTTAGCGTTCGTTGTGTTCGCGTTTCCGGTGGGCGTTGTGGGCGGGAGGCATGGACGCTCGATTGGGTTCGGCATCGGCCTGTTCATCGCGGTGTTGTACTGGGCGCTCATCCTCGGAGGGCAAACCTTTGGGGTGGAGCCTCCGTACATCTCGCCGATCCTCGCGATGTGGTTTCCTAACATTCTTGTCGCCGTCGTCGGCGTGCTTGTGTTTGCCGCGGTAGTGCGGCGCTGAGTGAAGTATGGTTGTGACGCTTGATCGTTTCATTTTGAAGCAGCTGCTGGTCGGCCTTTTCGTGAGCTTGTGCTTCTTCGTGCTGTTGCTGCACGTGATAGAGCTCTTTGCGAATATCGGCCGCTATCTCTCGCTCGAGATTCCTCTGGAGGCGGTTTGGCGGGTGCAGCTGCTCTATCTCCCGAAGTCAATCTCACTCGCTTTGCCGCTTTCGGTACTGTTCGGTGTCAGTTATACGCTCGGCATCATGTATAGCCGTAACGAGTTGATCTCGGTCTTCGCCGGTGGGATGTCGTTGCGGCGTTTTACTGCGCCGGTCTTGGTTGTGGGAGCGGTGCTGAGCTTGCTCGGGTTTCTGTTTGAAGAGGGCGTCGTAATCGAAAGCTATCGCCGGAAGAACACGCTGCAACGAGAGTTGCTACAAGCTCACCGGGATTTCAGCAATCCGGATGTGGCGGTCCTCGGCGACGGTAACCGCATCGTCTATATCGCCGACTTCTATAACGCCGATCGCCTCACGCTGTCGCGCCTACTCGTGGTGGTACGTAACCGTGACGGCGAACTGGAGGAGAGGCTCGACGCGGCGTCGGCGCAGTGGACCGGCGAGTACTGGGAGTTCACCGACGTGAAACGTTATCTGCGTCGCGATGACGACCCTGAGCGCTTGATAAGAGAGGAGCACGAGCGTTATAGCGACCCACGTTTCAACACACAACCACGGGTGTTTGCGCGCGTGACGCGCGACGTAGGGGAAATGCCGCTCGAGGATGCGCACGACTGGGTAGCGTCGCTGCGAGATGCCGGGCTACCGTACCGCCGGCAGGCAAGCGAGCTCTACGAACGCTATGCGTTCTCTACCACGCCGTTCTTGATGGCGTTGTTTGCAACCGGGGTGGGATCGCGTCTGCGAAAGAACGTACTTCTCGGCAGTCTGCTTACCTCGGTATCGTTGGGCGTGGTCTACTACGTAGCACGTATGGTCTTGAATCTCCTTGCCGTTTCCGGTAGCGTTGAGCCGCTGTGGGGGGCGTGGGCGCCGGTGTTCGTGTTCCTGATTCTTGGGGCTATACTGTTCCGCCACGCCCGTACCTGACGGGCGCTATTCACACCGACGGTCCGGGCGGTCTCGCAGCCCTCGGCGAAGCCCCTCGCGCAGCATGATCCTGGTTCTAATAAAAAGCGAGTAACACTATTGTTTAGCATCCATCATCAAGACGCGAGTTGTTCGGCGCGCACCGGCCGGCTCCATTTGGCCCACGGCGCGCTGCGGACGCCCGCGTTCATGCCGGTCGGCACCGCGGGTTCGGTTAAGGGTTTGGAGCCGAAACAAGTTGCCGAGCTCGGCTTTCGGTTGATCCTCGGCAACACTTATCACCTCTACCTTCGACCGGGCCTCGAGGTTCTCGAACGTTTCGGAGGGCTTCACGGCTTCACCGGGTGGCCGCACAACATTTTGACCGATTCGGGCGGGTTTCAGGTGTTTTCGCTCTCGCGGTTGCGTAAGCTGCGCGACGACGGCGTAGAGTTTCAGTCGCATATCGACGGGTCGCGGCATCTGCTGACGCCTGAGAAGGTGGTCGAGATACAGCGGGTGTTCGGGAGCGACATACAGATGGCGCTCGATTACTGTACCGGTTTCGAGGTTGAGCGCTCGGAGGCCGAGCGCGCGGTGCGCATCACGACCGACTGGGCTAAGCGTGCGGCTCAGGCGTGGCGCTCTATCGAGACAGGGTATCAAGGCCGGCTGTTTCCGATCGTGCAGGGCAACTTCCACCATGATCTGCGCCGTGAAAGCGCCGCGGCAATCTGCGAACTTGACCTGCCCGGCATCGCGATCGGGGGGCTTTCGGTCGGCGAACCGTTTGGGGTATTCGAGGAGTTTGTGGGCGCTACCGCCGCGTTACTGCCGCGCGACAAACCTCGTTACGTCATGGGCATCGGCACGGCCGAGTACGTCTTGACCGCGATAGAGCACGGGGTCGATATGTTCGATTGCGTCTTCCCGACCAGGGCGGGGCGTAACGGTCTTGCGTTCACCGACCGCGGACGGGTGGTGTTGAAGCATGCCGCGCACACGGAGTCTCACGAGCCGATAGAGGCCGAGTGTGACTGCGAAACCTGCCGAACGTACTCGCGTGCGTATCTGCGCCACCTGTTCAAGGCGGGCGAGCTGCTCGGCCCCGTGCTTGTAAGCCGTCATAATCTGCGTTTTATGAGTCGTGTCGTGGATCGCGCGCGCGACGCCATCGAGCGAGACGCGTTTTTACCGTTCAAACAAGCCTTCCTCGAGCGCTACAACGCGGGCTCCGGCAACAGCCACAGCGTCTCTCATCTCGTTGGGGGTTCCGGTGGGTAGCAAGCGCGCGGCGGAGCCGTCGCTTCGTAGCAGCACGATCTCCACGGTTGTGGTGATGGTCTCTACCTTTGCCTCTCGGTTGCTCGGGTTTGTACGGATCGCGGTCATCGGAGCGGTGTTCGGAGCCTCCGGCGAAGCCGATGTTTTGAACTTAGTGTTCAATATTCCTAACAACCTGAGAAAACTTCTCGCGGAAGGGGCGCTCTCCTCGGCCTTTATCCCGGTGCTCTCGCAAGAGATCGTGCGCGACCCAGGCGGTCCGAAGCCCAGAGCGTTGGTACGCAATATCCTGGCGTTGCAGTTTGCTATTCTCTTGCCGGTGCTGGCATTGTCTGTGGCGTTCGCGACGCCGATCATCAACACCATTTTGGACTTTCCGGAACCGGCTCGGCAGGCGCTCGCGGCGGATCTGTTCCGGTACTTGATCAACTACTTGTTGTTGATTAGCGTGAGCGCCGTTATCGTCGGGACCTTGAACGCGCACAACCGCTTCTTTGTACCTGCGGTGATGCCGCTTTTTTTCTCGATCGCGGTGATTGTGTCGATCTTGACGCTCCACCGTTACCTTGGCGTGTTCTCGATGGCTGTTGGGGTGCTGATCGGTGGAGTTTTGCAGGTGGGAGTTCAGAGCCCGGCTTTTTTTCGCCTGGGGTACGATTTTCGCTTGTCGTTCCGCTTCGATAACCCTGAGTTCCGTCGCATAGTTCGGCAATGGCTGCCGGTAGTTGCGGCGGCCTCGATCTTCACGATCAATCAGCAAGTGGCATTGTTCTTCGCGAGCGGGCTCGAGGACGGAAGCGGCTCCGCGATGACGAACGCACTGACGTTCTGGCAGTTGCCGTTCGGGATATTCAGCGCCTCGATCACGACGGTTTTGTTTCCTCGGATGAGTCGTGAGTTTGCGCAGAACGACACCGCCGGGCTGCGTAGGTCGGTAGAGTATGGGCTTCGCTACCTGTTTGCGCTGCTCATTCCCGCGGCGGTGATCTTGGCGCTGCTCGGGCGTGAGATCATCGCGGTAGCGCTGCAGCGTGGTGCGTTTGAGGCGCAGTACACCGAGTTGGCGGCCCGGGTGCTCGTGGGTTACTGCTTCGGGTTGTTCAGTGTCGGCGCGTTCACTTTTCTGCAACGCTTCTTTTATGCTTCGGGCGACTACAAGACACCCCTCCGTGTGGCGATAATAACGCTAGTGGTAGATGTTGCGTTGTCGCTGTGGCTGAAAGAAACCGCGTTGCGGGTCGTGGGCCTCTCGATCGCGAACTCGGTGGCGTTTACGCTAGGCGTTCTGCTATTGTTTCACGCTGCTTATCGCGCCGTGGGTGGAGTCCCGTTGAGGGCTTTCGGCGTGACGGTCGGGAAAGTGGCGTTGACTGTGATACCCTTAACGGCATTCATCGTAGTGTTTCGCGCGCTGAGCGGCGAGTGGTGGGTAGACGGTAGTACTATGGCTAACTTCGGCCGTTTGAGCGCCGTCGGGGTTCCGAGTGTCACGATCGTGGTGTTGATGTATCTTGCGTTGCGGGTTGAGTTTGTGCGGACTATGTTATCGAGGAAAAAGAAGCGATGAGGCGGAACCTCTTTGTGGCTGTCGTTGTAGCGGCGGTGCTGTGTGGTCAGTTTTCCCGTGGCCCCGGTGAACTGTTTGCGGAGGCTCCACCGGGGCTCGCGGAAGCCCCGTGGGGCGACGACGCCTGGGAGGATGTAGGGCCACGCGACGCCAACCCCGATCTCCAGGATAACGACGAGCCCGCGGACTCGCCCGAACCGGAAGAGGCCTCGGAAGAGCCCCCGGAACCGGAGGAACCTGAAACAGAGCCGGCCGACGAGGACCCGGCCGACGAGGACCCGGAGACCGAAGAAGGGGACCCCGTTGAGCCGTCCCCTGATACCCCAACCGGCGAGGCTATCCTCGAGGATAGCGAGGAAGGCGAGGACGCTGAGGAGGATCCGCGCATCGCCGAGTGGCGTGCGGCGTTGCTCTACGGGATCGATGACCTGGTGCTCGAGGCACTGAGCGGCATGATCGCGGCTGCGCAAGACGGTCTGGGAGAGGAGACCGCCGCGATTCTCGAAGAGACGCGAAACAACGAGGTGCGTACAAAAGCGTTCGAGTACCTTCGCACCGTTGGAGACGCAAGGGGGTCCGAGATCGCCCTGGAGATCTTACAGCAGGATCTCGACGGCGAGGTCGTTCGCGAGGCGGTGCGGTATCTGCGCGACGTAGAGCCCGAGCATCCCGAGTCGGCTGAACAGCGGGCACCTGTCATGTTTTCGCTCATCACCGAGCGGTCGATCCGAACCGCCCAGGTTGCGGTGCGCGCGATCGGCGAGTTTGGGGGAACCCCCGAAGCGCGAAGCTTGGCGGAGCTGTTCAATGAGCTGCCGTCCGGTTCACAGCAACTGCAAGGCGAGATACTGCTCGCGCTCGGCGACATCGGTAGCGAGGAAGCGGTTCCGTTTCTGGTGCAGATTCTCGAAGACCCGATCTACGGCAGCGTCCTGCGACGCTACGCCGCCGACGGCCTTGGTCGCACCGGCGATGAGCGAGGGCTGCCTGCGCTGCGCAGCGCCGCCGAGTCCGAGGATTCCTCGCTGAAGGCCTACGCGATCGGCGGGCTCGCCCGCTTCCGTGACGATGAATCGGTTGAGACGCTGCGGCGGGCGATACGCGACTCGAATCCGCTGGTGCGGCGCTTCGCGATCGAAGGGCTCGGGCGCAACGAGGTTGCGGACGCGGTGCCGGCCTTGATCTTTCAGGCGCGCCGCGACCCCGATATGCAGGTGAGGACCGCCGCGGTTGGGGCCCTCTCGAAGATCGGCAACGATGAAGCGCTTTCGTTCCTGCGGGAGCAGTATCGCAGCGCACGGACACCGGCGGAGTTGCGCAACCGTATCGCGAACGTCCTGGTACGGGAGCATCTCGAGAACTCGGCTGCAGTGTTGCTCGAGGTTATGGATGAGGAGTGGTCCAACAGCAACTCGCGCGTGCTCGATCACCTCGCGCGCACGCTGTCGGAGACCGAGCATGAAGCGGCCGGCGAGTTTTATGAGCGCTTACTCGAACACCCGAACTTCGTGGTGCAGATTTATGCGGTACGAGGGATTGGGCTCAACGGCTTTCGGCGGTTTCGGGAAGAGCTCGAGCGCCGGGCGGGCGATGATGCGCACCCGGCGCTGAAACGCAGCGCTCAGGCCGCGCTCGAGGAGCTTGGGGTATGAGCACCGTGCATACGGGGTCATAAGCGTGTCAAAACTCCGCAGTCTCAACCTGCTCGACCACGTAGTCATACGTTCGTTCGTTAATCTCGAACTGCAGATGATCACCCGGAACATGGTTGTAGAGTTTGCTCCCGAGCGGTGAGAGGTAGGAAATCACCGCTTCCTCGGGATTAGACTCCCACGGGCCGAGAATGGTGTAGGTTTCTGTCTCGCCGGTGCGGTTGTTCTTTAGCTGTACACGAGTTCCGAACGAAACAGCGCCGGGCTTGACCTCGTCGGGGCGCATGACCTCAGCGGTCTCGAGCTCTTCCTTGAGGCGTGCGGCGGTGGAGTTGAGGAAGTCCTGCCGTTCCTTAGCGGCCTTGTACTCCGCGTTCTCTTTGAGGTCGCCGAGCGCAAGCGCTGCGCTGATCTCCTTGGAGTTTTCGGGTACGTCCACTTCCTGAATATGCTGCAGGTGTTTCTGTTTTGCCTCGAACGACCGTGGCGTGGTAATGAACCCGCGGCTTACCGTCTCGGTTTCTCGCTCGCCGTAGAACTTGAAGTTCGGGAAGCGGTCGAGAATGATTTGTTTAAGCTCGATGCGGATCGAGGGGTCGAGGTCCTTGACGTCGCTTACTAAGGTGTAGATTCGCGTCAGCGAAGCCTCTTCGGCTTCCGAGAGGAAGCGCGCGACGTGGCGGTCCTTGAACAGAAAGTTGTGAATCTGCCGGTTAAGCTTGCGATTGTAGGTGGTATCACGCTTGTTGTCGATATCGCGATAGGTGATATCCAAGAGATGGATCATGCTGATCAAGACCTTCTCGAACGGCATCTCCATCGCCTGAAACCACGGGTCTTGAAAGCAGTTTCTTACGATCCAGATGTAAGGCTCGCGCTGGTCGCGATAGTTTGAGTACATGCGGTGGAACAGCTCATGCAGTTTATCGACGTGGCCGGCACGCTCGAGCTCGGTGATGATCTCGCGCGTAAGCGCGTACGGAAACAGCTGTACGTAGCGGTCGGGCCAGTCGGAAACCTTACGGCGTAGGTTCTGGAGGAACTCCTTGCGGATATCGCTGTTTTCAATGCGGCGGAAGATATCCTCGAGGTCCGAGATCTGTTCGTAGAGCGCGACAAACTGTAGCTCGATATCTCCGGGATGGAGATACGGGAAACGTGCGACGATGCGCTTGACCAGGAGCAGACTCGAGATTGTGTACTCATTTACGGTAGTGACGCTTCGCAGAAAGCCTACGAAGTAGTCGAACATCTCACGGAAGAACTGGCTGTCGGTGCCCTCGATCCCGCCTTGCTCTATGTATTCAAGAAACTCATCGATCGTCTTGACGCGGTCGAAGAAGCTCCTCTCGGCCTTGAACTTGTTAAAGGTCTTTTCCTCAAACGTGATCGGCTGCTCGCGCACCATGTAGTGGTCGGGCTTGTCGGTTAGGTTGCCGAACTCTTGGTTAGTCTTCAGCTCGTTGCGAGCCTTTGTGCTCCAGGCGGTCCACTCGTTGGGCGTAAGAATCGAGGGTACGAGCTCGGACTTGATGCGCTTGATATCGGCTGCGTTACCGCAGCTCTTGATCACGGTACGTAGCGTCCACACAACGTCGGACTTGACTTTCTTTCGCAGCTTCTCTTTCTTCCAGATGCTCTTCAAGACCCAGAGATGGTCTTTTGCGAGAATATCCAGCGAGCTCACCGCCATCTTGAGAGACATAGAGTGGCCACGTTTACGCGCAAAATCGATCATGACCGAGTCGTCGTCTATAGAGCGGATGATTCCCACGCCCCATGCACGGTGGTAGACGAAGTTTCCGGCGTCGAACGAGATGTGCTTTTCGAAGTCGGTAATCGCGTCGTGAATGTTCCGCCAGCTTTGATTGAGGTTGGAAAGCTTTATGTATTCTTCTAAATGGCTGTGATGCGAGTACTTCGAGCGATAGCACTCAACGATCTCTTTACGCGCGAACGGGTTCTTGGAATCGTAGTTGAGAATACGCTTGAGCAGCTCTATAGCGGTGTCCCACCGTTCAGTGTTCTTGAAATGCGGGTAGAGCTCCTCGAGCAACTGAGAGGAGCGGTCGGGACTGATGGTTTTCGCTATCTTGCTCTCGGCGTGATAGAAGAACTCGGTTTCGTCCGGCGCGTAATGGATCAGCTTATGCCAGACTTCGCGCAGGTTATTGAACGCCTTCTTGTTGATGTAGCGGTGCAACGCCTTTTTGTAGTAATCGATCGCCTGCTCGGTTTCACCGAGCTCCTCTTTGCGCTCGGCCAATCGTCGCACGATATCGGCCTCGTCGAAATCAACGCGGATCAGCCGTTCCCAGACGTCGTACATCGCGTCGAGCTGGTTCTCGTTGTTGTAGCAGTCGGCGAGTGTGCGGAGAGCGGCCTTGTTTTCCCCGAACTCCAGGATGCGGTTAGCCAAGTATGCGACGATGTTCCATTTGTGGTTATCGGCGAAGATGTTGATGAGGGTCACCAGGTTGGTATCGTTTACCGCTTGACGCGAGATATGCAAAATACCGGAGATGTAGAGCGCAATAATGCTGTTCTTGGTGTGTTGCAGGTGCTCCTCGCACTCGGCCAGCACGTCGTTCTGTCGGCCTTCTTCGCGGACCTGTTCGATGACTTCATCGAGCTCCTTGAAGTTGTTTACGGTATAGTTGTTCAGCGTGGCGCGCGTCCACTTCTCTTCGTTTAGAAGACTGCTGATATCGGTAAGAGCCTGCTCTGCCATAATGATTTGCTCCCCACTCAGGTAATGTAATGTTCGTACGTCTTAGGATCGATGCTGCGCAGCTTCAGCAGCACTTCATCGATCTTAGCCCGATCTTCGCCGGTACTGAGATAATGATCGATCAGCCAAAAATAGCGATTGATCAGCCGCGGTACCAACAGCTCGTTCTTGCCTCGTTTATCGCTGTGCTCGCGCTCGAGTGCGTAAATCGACTGCTTGAGCCGCCCGTACTCAATTGAGCGTAACTCACGCTTCACGGTAAACACCCCGTAGAGCACGCCGTACACCGGCACCCATTCCTCAAGCTCCGGTGATTCATACCCCGCCTCGCGTAGTTTCGCGACCAGGCGTGTGATAAGCTCCGACTCAAGCAGCCCAAGGTCTATCCGGTGAGCGCCGAGAAAGAACGCCTCGCGAAAAAACGCCTTGGAGCGCTGAATCTCGTTGACGAATGCGTAGCAATCCGCGAGTTCGGCGTATATCTCCGGATCGTCTTTCTTTTGCGATGCCGCACGCCGCAACGTCTCGAGTGCGTTGTCGTACTCTCCCTTCCCCTTATAGCATCGGCCGATTCGAAGCAGTAGCTCAGAGTCGGCCTCGAATGATTCATCGAGCAGTTGCCGATAGCGCTCGAGCGCGGTATTAAACACGTGTTGTCTGACCGCGTACAGACATTTCTCGGAGGCTTCGCCGACGCGCTCCACAAAGTGGTTGAACAGGCGCCATTGCGATACAAGATACTCAGCCTGCTCGAACCCGGTCGCGATCTCTTGTACCGCCCGCCCCCGATCTCGCCAGAAGTTGACGTACTTCAGTGCCGTGACAACTTCGGAATTGTCGAAATCAAGCGATAACGCTCGCTCAATACCTTCCGCCGCCTCTTCCAGGTTGTGATTCTTGATTGCGTCATAGGCGTGGTTCAGCAATTCTTGGATGTTCTCGTCGCTTGCGACCGAGTCATGTGCGTGCATAGTATCCTATTATATAGTACCTGCTGATCGTAATCTTTTTCTTCGATTCGCGTCAACGCCCCTGAGTCTTTCGCGTTCGACGATACGAAGCATCGGGCGGCCTGGTGTCGGGCAGCCTTGTGGCGATTTACACGAGTTTGCGCGTTCGGATATTATAGCAGAATGAGCGTAATTGTGGCACCGTCGCTTCTGTCGGCGGATTTTACCGCGGTCGGGGAGGCACTGCAGCGTATCGAGAGCAGTGGAGCGGAGTGGGTACACCTTGACGTGATGGACGGTCACTTCGTCCCGAACCTGTCCTTTGGCCCTAAGATGGTGGCGGATGTGCGCGCGCGTACCAAGCTGCCGCTGGACGTGCACCTCATGATATCGGAGCCCGAGCGTTCGGTGATGCAGTATATCGAGGCCGGCGCGGATTACTTGACCTTCCATGTAGAGGCTGTGGTACACACCCATCGGCTGCTACAGCAGATAGGGGCGGCGGGCGTAGGGCGCGGTGTTGCGCTTGTGCCCTCCACTCCGGTAAGCGCTATAGAGCACCTGCTCGATGAGCTCGAGTTGGTCTTGATCATGACCGTGAATCCGGGCTTCGGAGGGCAATCTTTGATTCCGCAATGTGTGGAGAAAGTGCGCCAGGTGGCGGCGATGCGTCGGCAACGCAACGCGCGCTTTCGAATATCGGTCGACGGTGGCGTAAACCGTGAGAATGCCGAACAGTTACGCACGGCGGGAGTAGACGTCATGGTCTCCGGCTCGAGTTTCTTCAAGAGTGCGGAGCCCGCCTTTGAGGTGCAAAAGCTTCAAGGACAGCTAATTGCATAGATCTCGGCGCGTGCGGCAGGGTTTAGTTTAACCGTTAGCGGTCGAAACTGTATGTGAGGCACAGTATGCAATCACGAGCATCGATGCGTAGAGTGGTACGGATGGGGGCGATCGGCGCTTTGATACTCGCCGCGCTTCCCGCGATTACGTTGGAACGACTTCCCGAGCGCGAGGCGGTTCACGAGGCGGTGGAGTTGTTTAAAGCCGGGCGTTATCGTGACGCCGCCGAGGCCTTCGCCGAAGCCGCCGATCACTCGGCCGGCGAGGCGGAGCCCGATCACGCCGCAGAGCTCCGGCTGTGGAGCGCCAAAGCCTCGATCGCCGGCGAAGATCTCCATGATGCGATCGCACGTCTCGAGCGGCTCCGCGGGGAGCACCCCCGTAGCCGCGCGGCCGGAGAAGCGTTGTACCATCTCGGTCGCGCCGCGTATCTCGACGAACGCTACCCCGAGGCGCTCCAACGCTTCGCTCGTTTCGTCGAGGAGGCGCCCAGTTCGCCGTTTATCGGCAACGCCTATTACTGGGCCGGGGAGGCGCTGCTTGCGCTCGGACACCTCGATGAATCCGAGACGATGTTCGAGACCGTGGTCGAGAGTTTCCCGGAGAGCTACCGGGCTGCAACCGCTGAGTCGCGGCTCGATCTCATGGATCTGCGACGGCGAGACGCGTATTTTCGCCGCTTACTGCGTTGGAGTCATGAAGAACAGCTAAGCCTGCTGGACGAGCTTGAACGTCGAGAGCTGGCGCTCGAGGAAGCGGTTGATGCGTATCGTATCAGGCTGTTTGAGCAGGCTCCGAGCGAGTACCGCAGCCAGTTGCTCGAGCTCGAGCAGGAACGGCGCGGTCTGAAGCAACGCCTCGAGCAACGCGATCGGCAGCTTGCTGAGCTCGAGCAGGAAGTGTTTGAGCTCAGAGACGCACAAGCGGCGCCCGAGACTACGGTGCGCGCCTATCGCCGACGTTTTGAGGCGCTCGAACTCAAAGCCGAGGCGCTGGAGATGCGGCGCGGTCTTCTCAGCGAGTTGCTCGAGCATCTGCCTGAGGAAGACGCTGAAGCGGAGGCGAGCGAGTGAGATCGAAGAATCGTGAGCCCGCCCGCGCGTTGTGTCGGCTCGCAGCCGTATCGGCGTTGTTGATAGCACAGTTTTCTCTGTCGGTTTACGCCGACCCCGGTCGAAGCGTGGTCGGTGATCTCGAACTCGGGCGTATCAGGCTCGAGGTTTATGCTGAGCGCGGCGAGTTCATGGTATGGCAGCGCGACGGCGACGGCGAGATGCAGCCGCTATTGTTTCCAGGCGACCCCGGTGCGACGCGCACCACGGTTCGAGACGGCGCGCGCACGCTGGTGCTGGGCCGCTCGTCGCGCCTGCAGCTCAAGGAGACGGCGGTGCGCGACCGCGAAGAGACCACCGGCGGCCACCGGGAGGCGGCGGGCGACCGGGAGGCTCGGCAGCGAGCGTTTGTGTACCAGCGGTTCGGCGGTGACGACCTCGAGCTCGAGCGCTTCTTCAAGCCGCTGCGCTCGAGTGGTGCCGAGGAGCCCGACGCAATCCGTATCGTGGTGCGGGTACATAATCGTAGTGAACGTAGCCGCGAGCTCGGACTGCGGTTGCTGCTCGATACGCACCTCGGTGAAGACGCTCCGAGAGAGCTCGGCCACTTTCGGCTAGATCGCGCAACCCCGGTTCGGTTTGAGCACCAGTTGCAGCCTCGGTCGGACTCGGTGCGGTACTGGTTCTCGCGTTCGCCCGAGCAGCCGGAACTCACATTGCAGCAAACGATGCTCGGGGAGGGCATTACCACGCCCGACCGCGTTGTGTTCGCAAACTGGAAGCGGCTCTACGAGAGCTCCTGGGATTACCGTGTACTTCCGGCGCGCCGGTTTAGCGCTCCGCCGTACTCTTTAAACGACTCGGCGGTCGCGGTGTATTACGATCCGGTTACCGTCGGTGCCGGAGAAACCCGCGAGATCGCGATCGTGCTCGGCGGGTACGCCCCTACCGGATACTACGAACTCGAGACAGAGCCCCTAGAGGTAGCGACGGTTCGCAGGCCGGACGAAGTTGAAACGGAACCACGACCGCCGGCCGTTGCCGTGCTGCGGATGAGCGCCGAGGAGCGCGCGCGCTATCTCGAGACGCTTGAGGAGCTCAACGCTTTGATCGCGGAGCTCGATCGACAGGTTGAACACCCGGCCGAGATAACGCGCGAGCGGCTCAGAGAACTGCGCGAACGGCTCGAGGAGTTGCGCTCGGCGCAGTGACCATGGCCAGGGCGAGATCAAAAGGGCTCAAGCGTGCGGAACGACTCTTTCGACGCAGGCGATATCGCGAGGTAATTCGCCTGCTCGAGCCGCAGGTGTTCATGTATCGCGACCGTCCGCGATTCTACTACTATCTCGGCGTTTCGTGCCTGCACAGCGGCGATTTCGGTGGCGCGTACTCGTACCTGCAGCGCGCGCAGCAGCTCGACGCCGAGGATAGCGATACCGCGCTCGCGCTCGCCGCGATCGCGATGCGGCGCCGACAAACCGATCTTGCGCTGCGTTTGTATCTCGCGGTGCTCGATCAAGACCCCAATAATCGAGTTGCAAAGCGAGGTTTGGCGGCGCTCAGGCGCGCCGAGGACGAAAGCGAACTCGCCGAGGAGCTCGATCAGGAAGGCATCACCCGCTACTTACCGTCGCCCGGGCCCTACATTCCGCGACCGCTTTCAATCACGGCGCTCGCGGTGTTGGTCTCGGCGGGTCTGCTTGCGATGCTGCCTCTGGTGATAGAACGCGTGCAGTCGCCGCCGGCCCCCGACCGAGACGGCGTTGAGGTGCTTGAACTCGACCGCATGCAGCAAGACGTGGTGCAGTACGAGGGTGAGTTCGAGTATGTGATGAGCGCCGATGAGATTAGAGAGAGCCTTGAGCAGATCGGGCGCTATTTCAACGAGTATCGCGATAACGAAGCGCGTCGTGAGATCAATCGAGTCTTGCATTCCAACGCGCAACGCGAGCTCAAAGAGCGCGCGCGGATGCTCGCGGATTACTTGAGAACTCCAAGTTTCACCGACCTCGACGCCGAGGACAGCTTCAGTTACGACGAGGTCGTTTCCGAACCCCGGCTTTATGACCGCACCTTTGTGCGCTGGCGCGGTCGAGTCGCGAATCTCGAGACCAATGAAGAAGACATCCGGTTCGACTTCTTAGTCGGCTACGAGGACGAGCGCGTTCTCGAGGGGATCGTGCCGGCACGGCTTGATTTCGCGGCTCGCGTTGAGCCTGCGATGCCGGTTGAACTCATTGGGCGGGTAATAGTTGATAACGGTGTTTCCGGTCTCGAGGTTACATCGATCCGGCGTATCTCGCCGTAGCCAAAGGGCCGAAAGGTGGAGGTATAGATGCGAGCGGTGGTACAACGGGTTGGGCGCGCGCGTGTCTCGGTGGGCGAGCGCGAGACCGGCCGAGTGGAGCACGGCATCCTGGTGTATCTCGGCGTTGCGTCCGAGGATGACGAGTCCGACCTCGAGTACATGGTCGAGAAGATCCTCAACCTGCGAATCTTTGAGGACGACGAAGGCAAGATGAACCGCTCGGTGCTCGATACCGGTGGCTCGGTGTTGGTGATCTCGCAGTTCACGCTGTACGGCGACACCCGCAAGGGACGCCGTCCCTCGTACAACCGCGCCGCGCGACCGGACTACGCCGGCGCGCTGTATCAACGCTTTGTGGAAGCGATCGGTTCGCGTGGCGTGGCGGTAGCTACCGGCGCGTTTCAAGAGGTAATGGTGGTGAGCAGCGAAAATCTGGGCCCGGTCACGATCCTCGTCGATTCCAAGAAAGAATTCTAAGACCGTGCCTGCGGCAGCCGCCGGTTCTAAGGCGGGCTCGATGCTTACATAAACAGTTTCGGCGACGACAGATAGGTGCGCGTGTGGAAGTCGTCGAAGAACGGCGAGAGCGACTGCTCCTCGTTCATGCGCATGATGAGCTCCGCGCTGAGGCGCGCCGAGGACACTACGTGTAACGACGGAAGTCGACGTCTGATCTCATCGGTGACCTCGAGCGTGTCGGTTACGAGGATGGTGTCGAGCATGCCGTTGTCGTGCAGCCAGCCGAGGCGATCCACCGCCGGTCCGGAGAACACCGGGTGAATGATCGCGATATGGATCTTCGCGACCTCTCGTTTCTTGAGCTCCTGCGCGAGCGTGAAGATCGAGCCGCCGGTGTCGATCATGTCGTCGACGATCCATACCTCTTTGCCCTTGAGCGAGGAGTCGGTGAGTATGGTGGTAGACTCTACCGTGTTCGCTTTGTTGTAGTCGCGCTGTTTGTGGGCGATAACGAGGTGCGTGCCGAACGCGCGCGCATACTTCTTGGCGATCCCTTCACCGCCGGCATCAACCGAGCAGAATAACCACTCGTTCTGGACCTGCTCGGTGAGCACATCGGTTGTCTTTATGAAGTTATCGGCGATGTACTCCTGCAACAGAGGAATCGCCGGCACGTCGTCTATTGCGCAGAGTCGCGGGTCGACAACGGTTTTTGATTTATCGGAATGCAACTGATAGGTTATGATGTGGTCGACCCCGAGGCTCATCAACGTCTTGTAGTGAACCCAGAACCCAACCGAGTTGCGCCGAGTGGTGCGGTCGGAGCGTGAGGCGCTGCAGTAGGTTTCAAACAGCGTGATGCGTTGTGGCTGTGCGCGACGGATCGCGTCTATGCAGTGGTAGAGCTCCAGCTTGTTCTGCTCGACGCTGAGATGCTGGTTATTGCGCCCGGCTTGTGCAAAGAGAAACACGTCACGGCCGCGCACCGAGCTTTGAAGCTCAACCTCGATCTCGCCGTCGGCAAACTGCACCGGACGAAGGTCGCCCACGTAGTTCTCGCGCCTGTGCCGGGTGTGAAAGTCGGGGAAAGTCTCGAGTTGATGGGCGACACGGGCGGCGTAGTCGTGCATGGACCGCGTGGAAAGGAGTAACAGATCGCCTCTCATGGTTTGCAGCATAGCGAAACTTGTATTGACCTGCAAGATATACGACCGGTACTATGCCTCAAGACAAGCAGTATGAAATTGGCGCCGGTTAATACTAAGTAGAGAGCCGTCGCGCTCGTCTAATAGATTACCCGGTCAACGAGGATTCCAATGGCGAAAAAAGAACAGTTTAGCGCTCCGAGCAA
>Ga0207421_10002307_pt1 | contig 23746 bp, 25 predicted proteins | sample SodLakKL_010_SED_4_FD_187542 | JGI IMG/M metagenome (GOLD analysis project Ga0207421, IMG submission 187542) | Alkaline sediment microbial communities from Lake Tanatar, Kulunda Steppe, Russia - 8KL_010_SED (SPAdes) (version 2) | ecosystem: Environmental > Aquatic > Non-marine Saline and... | reverse complement strand
CGTGGCCAATTTTCCGGTCAAGCCGTGCGCGAGTACACGACCTTCGACCGGTTTTCAGCCAGGCTGCGCGCGCTGCTTGAGAAATTCCACCACACTCGAGCGCTCGATCCGGCGCGCTTCGGTGTCGGTGCGGCCCTGGTACTCGACCTGACCCTCGTCGAGCGCGCGTTCGCCGATCACCAGCCGGTGTGGCAGGCCGATCAGTTCCATGTCGGCAAACATCACGCCCGGGCGGATTTCCCGGTCGTCCAGCAGCACCGCGAGGCCGGCGGCCTCGAGTTCGTCGTGCAGCGCGGCCGCGGCCTCGCGAACGCGCTGGGACTTCTTCGCGCCGATCGGGCACAGCGCGATATCGAAGGGGGCGAGCGCCTGTGGCCAGCGGATGCCGCGCTCGTCGTGATTCTGCTCGATGGCAGCGGCCACCACGCGGGACACCCCGATGCCGTAGCAACCCATGGTCATCGTCCGTTCGCGGCCGGACTCGTCGAGCACGGTTGCGTTCAGCGCCCGGCTGTACTTGTCGCCAAGCTGGAAGATGTGGCCGACCTCGATGCCGCGGCGGATCTCGATCGGGCCGGACCCGTCGGGTGCGGGTTCACCGGGGACGATGTTGCGCAGGTCGGCGGTCTCGGGCAGGGGCAGGTCGCGTTCCCAGTTGATGCCGGTGAGGTGGTGGCCGTCTTCGTTGGCGCCCGCAACGAAGTCGGCGAGCGCCGCCACCGCGTTGTCGGCGAGCACCGGAAGCGGGCAGTTCACGGGTCCGAGCGAGCCGGTTCCGGCGCCCACCGCCGCGCGGATCTCGGCGTCGCTGGCCATGCGCAGCGGCGTGTCGATCCACGGGTGCTTCTCGGCCTTGACCGCGTTCAGTTCGTGGTCGCCGCGCAGCAGCACCGCGACCAGCGGGGCTCCGGCCTCGCGGCTCGCGGCCAATACCAGGGTTTTCACGGTCTGCCCGGCCGGCACGCCAAGGAACGCAGACAGTTCCTCGATGCTGCGCACGTCCGGGGTAGCCACTTTTTCGAGCGACTGCTGCGGCGGTGGTGCGGCGCCGACGGCGGGGGTCGGGGCCAGTTCGACATTGGCCGCATAGCCGCCTGCGGAGAAGGCAATGCTGTCCTCGCCGGACCCGGCGAGCACATGGAACTCGTGGGAGGCGCTGCCGCCGATCGCGCCCGTGTCGGCCTCGACCGCACGGAACTCGAGCCCGCAACGCTCGAAGATGCGGGTATACGCCGCATGCATCGCCTCGTAGGTCTGCTGGAGGCTGTCCGGCTCGAGGTGGAAGGAGTAGGCGTCCTTCATCAGGAATTCCCGGGCGCGCATGATGCCGAAGCGTGGCCGGCGTTCGTCGCGGAACTTGGTCTGGATCTGGTAGTAGTTCACCGGCAGCTGCTTGTAGCTGCGGATTTCACGGCGCACGAGGTCGGTGATGACTTCCTCGTGCGTGGGGCCGAAGCAGAAGTCCCGCTGGTGGCGGTCCTGCAGACGCAGCAGCTCCGCGCCATAGTGTTCCCAGCGCCCCGACTCCTGCCACAGCTCGGCAGGCTGCACTGCGGGCATCAGCAGTTCCAGCGCGCCCGAGCGGTCCATCTCCTCGCGCACGATCTGCTCCACCCGGCGCAGCACGCGCAGCCCGATCGGCATCCAGGTGTAGAGTCCCGACGCGAGGCGGCGGATGTAACCCGCGCGCAGCAGCAGCTGGTGGCTGACGACCTCGGCCTCGGCGGGGGTTTCCTTGAGGGTGTTGAGCGGGAATTGCGAGGTGCGCATGGGTTCCGTTCCTGGACGTTCGCTGGATTCCGGCCGCGCCGTTCGGCACGGCCGGCGGGGTGTCAGAACGTGTCGCCGTTCCAGCCCCAGAGCTTGCGCGGGGCGTCGGCGAATTCGATGTAAACGCGCTCTGGCGGGATCGCGAGCAGCTTTTCGAGCCGGTCGCACAGTGCGCGGGAGAGCTCGGTGGTGCGCGCCTCGGGCAGGCCGATGCTTTTCAGTTCGCAGTAGGCCAGCGGTTCGGTCGTGCCGGCAAAGCGCATGTCCGGGTTTTGCTGCAGACGCACCATCACGTAGCCCTCGGGTTTGCCCAGCCATTCCGATACCGCACTCGAGAGTTCGGCGGTCAGGCGGCCGCTGTTCGCGGGCAGCAGCGTGTTGGTCTCGATGCTCAGCAGTGGCATGCGCGCTCCGGCAGTGTGGACGTTGCCGCATGTTAGCAGCTTGGCCCGCCGGTCCGGGAGCCAATATGCGATCAAACTGCACTACACTAATGGGCGATACAGGAAGTCCGGCATGGGGGTCGCGGCGATCGAGGGAATCGGGATCGGTCACAGGCCAGCGGTGCTGGTCCCCTAGTGGGCCATGCCGGAAGTTCGGTGACGATGGAGCACAGCCAGAAGTGTCGGAGCAAGGCGGGCAAGTGCCGGAATGGCCACCCTATTTCAAACTTGCCCAACGCAGCGCCGGCGCTTCTGGCGAAGCGATCTGTTACCGAACTTTCCGCGTGGCCCACTAGCCCTGTCGCGTTCCCGGAGGCGTGGGAGGTGTGTCCGAAGCGTAGCGCGCGATCTTCCCACCATAAGGATTGGGGTTAAGGCAGAATCCGGTGTACTATTCTGTATATTAGAAAAGACTAATATGTGTCGGCCCGACGCGGGACCGCACCAAGGCTATCGGGGACCGAATCATGAAGGCTCTATGGACAACTCTGGCTGTCGCAGTGCTTCTGGCGCTGCCCATCGCAGCGACGGCCGAGATGCCGTTTCTCACTGCGACGGTCGAACGGCAGACACTGATGCAGGAGCGCATCCTTGACGGAAGGGTCGAGGCCGTCCAGCGCGCGACAATCTCGGCCCAGACCTCGGGCCGGGTCCTGGAAATCTTCTACGACGTCGACGATTTCGTGGAGCAGGGCGACCTGGTGATTCAGATCAGCGACACGGAGCAGCGGTCGAGGGTGCGTGCCGCCGAGGCCAGCCTGAGCGAGGCGCGGGCGCAGGCCATCGAAGCCCGCGCGGAGTTCGAACGCATCGAGAGCATATTCGCCGAGAACCTGGTGTCGGAGGCGGAATTCGACCGTGCCCGTGCGGCCCGGGATTCGGCGGAGGCGCGGCTGGAATCGGCGCAGGCCGCACTGGAAGAGGCCCGCGAGCAGCTCGAATACACGCGGGTTCGTGCGCCCTACGCCGGTATCCTGGTCGAGCGGCACGTCGAGGTGGGTGAATCGGTGAGCCCCGGGTCCCCGCTGCTGACCGGGATCAGCCTTGAGCAGCTCCGGGTGGAGGTCGATGTGCCGCAGCGGCTGATGGACCCGTTGCGTCGTCACCGCGAGGCGCACGTCATACTCGACACCGGGGAACGCATCGCCGCTGAAAGCCTGACCATATTCCCCTACGCCGATCCCGCGACCAATACCTTTCAGGTGCGCGTGAACCTGCCGGAACTCGACGAGACGGTCGGCCTGTTTCCGGGCATGTTCGTGAAGACCGCGATCAAGCTGGGCGAAGACCGGCGCCTGGTGGTGCCGTCAGAGGCCGTTGTCTTCCGCAGCGAGGTGGTCGCGGTCTATGTGATCGACCCCGACGGCCGCATCGGCTTCCGGCAGATCCGGGTCGGTCGCGAGCTGCCCGAGGGCTTCGAGGTCCTTGCCGGGGTGCGGCAGGGTGAGCGGGTCGCGCTTGACCCGGTCCACGCCGGGATTCACATGAAGGAAACCCAGCGGGTGGCGCGATGAGCGAGCAGGACCGGCCTCAGGGGGAGGGTCCGGATTCGGGCCGGAACGGGGAGGAGGCGCCGATGGGCATCTCCGGACGCATCGCCCGGAAATTCCTGACCACCCAGATCACGCCGCTTCTGGCACTGGTGGGCCTGCTCCTCGGTGCCTTCGCGATATCGATCACCCCGCGCGAGGAGGAGCCCCAGATCAACGTGACCATCGCGGACGTCTTCATCCCCTTTCCCGGGGCGACTGCGGAAGAGGTCTCGCAACTGGTCACGACACCCGCCGAGCAGGTGCTCTCGGAGATCGAGGGGATCGACGACATCTTTTCGACCTCGCAGCCCAACCTTGCCAAGATCACTGTCCAGTTCAAGGTGGGTGAGGACCGTACCGAGGCGCTGGTCCGCCTCTACACCCAGGTGTTCTCGAACCAGGACTGGCTGCCGGAGAACCTCGGGGTCGGGGAGCCGCTGATCAAGCCGATGGGGATCGACGACGTGCCCATCGTCACCATCACCCTCTGGACCGAAGACGAGACCCGGGGCGGCCATGACCTGGCAGCGGTCGCGCACGCGATCGAGTCCGAGCTCAAGCGCGTGCCGGGAACCCGCGACATCTACACCGTGGGCGGTCCGGATCATGTCGTGCACGTGCGCTTCCGGCCGGAGGCGCTGGCGGGCCACAGCCTGGCGGTCGATGATCTGCGCAGGGCGCTGACGGCAAGCAATTTCAGCCGCGACGCGGGTGCGCTGTACCGGGATAACGAGGAGGTTCTGGTGCAGGCCGGGGACTTCATCACGCGTCCCGAGGATTTCGCGGCGCTGGTGGTCGGGATGCACAACGGGCGTCCGGTTCACCTGTCGGACGTCGCCGAGGTGGTGCAGGGACCCGGCTACACCACGCGCCACGTAAGTTTCGCCCGCGGCCCCGCGGCCGCCGACGAAGCGTATTTCGGCCGGATGCACCCGGCAGTGACCGTCGCCGTCGCCAAGCAGCCGGGCACGAATGCGGTGGACATCGCCGATGCACTGGTGCAACGGCTGGAGCAGCTGCGCGGCATCTACATCCCCGATGGCGTCGAAGCCACGATCACCCGCAATTACGGGGAGACGGCGGATTACAAGGCGAGGACCCTGATCCAGAAGCTGATCCTGGCGACCGCCTCCGTGGTGGTGCTGGTCTGGATCGCGCTCGGCTGGCGCGAGGCCTTCATCGTCGGCACCGCAGTGGTGATCACGCTGGCGCTGACGCTGTTCGCCTCCTGGGCCTGGGGTTTCACGCTGAACCGTGTGTCGCTGTTCGCGCTGATCTTCTCGATCGGGATTCTGGTCGACGATGCGATCGTGGTTGTCGAAAACATCCACCGGCACATGAGCATGGGTGGCAAGAAGTTCCTGGAGGCGATCCCGGCGGCGGTGGACGAGGTCGGTGGACCCACCATTCTGGCTACCTTCACCGTGATCGCGGCCCTGCTCCCGATGGCTTTCGTAACCGGCCTGATGGGCCCGTACATGAGTCCGATCCCGATCAATGCCAGCATGGGGATGATCATCTCGCTGGCGGTCGCCTTCGTGGTCACGCCATGGCTGACCTACAAGGTGCTGAGGCGCCAGGCCGAGCGGCACGAGAAGGCGATCCTGGCCGGCCATACCGAACACAGCGCCGATGCGGGCTCGAAACGGCTGATGAGGATCTTCAACGTGATCCTGCGGCCCTTTCTCGGTACCACGGCGAAGGCCCGGCTGGCCCGGACCGCGATGTTCGGCGGCACGCTGGTGCTGATCCTGGCCTCGGTGTCGCTGGTGTACTTCCAGGCCGTCGTGCTGAAGATGCTGCCTTTCGATGACAAGGCGGAGTTCCAGGTCATTCTGGACATGCCCGAGGGCAGCAGTCTCGAGAGCACCAAGCACGCCCTTGTCGAGATGAGCGATTACCTGCGGATCGTTCCGGAGGTGCACGACGTTCAGATCTACGCCGGCACTGCGGCTCCGATCAACTTCAACGGCCTGGTACGTCAGTATTACCTGCGGGAGGGCGCACATCTGGGTGACATCCAGGTCAACCTGACCGATGCGGCCGATCGCAAGCGCAGGAGCCATGACATTGCCCTCTCGGTGCGGCCCGCGATCAACGAGATTGCTGAGCGCCACGGCGCCCGCGTGAAGGTGGTGGAGGTCCCGCCGGGCCCGCCGGTGCTGTCCCCGATCGTCGCGGAGATCTACGGTCCCGATTACGACGGGCAGATCGAGATCGCCCGGAAGGTCCGCGAGGTCTTCGAGGGCACGCGCCATATCACCGATATCGACGACTCGGTAGAGTACCCGGGTCCGAAATACATCCTGCGGGTGGACCGCCAGCGTGCCGCCCGCCTGGGCGTGTCGCAGCGGGCGGTGGTCACCGCCGTACAGACGGCACTCGCCGGCGAGGACGTGACCTTCCTCTACGGCACGAACGTGAAATACGCAGTGCCGGTGCGCCTGCAGTTCGAGGAAGCGGATCTGGGCAGCCTCGATGCGGTCCTCGGGATGCGCGTGCGGGCATCAGACGGCGCGCTGGTGCCGATCTCCGAGGTGGTGGACGTGGTCGACACGACCCGGGAGCACTCGATCCATCACAAGAACCTGCTGCCGGTGGTGTACGTCATCGGTGATCAGGCTGGTGGTGTGGACAGTCCGCTGTACGGCATGTTTGATCTCGTCGGACAGCTGCGCGACACACCGATGGCCTACGGTGAACCGCTCGATCAGTATTTCATTGCGCAGCCCGACAACCCCTACAAGTTCAGCCTGAAATGGGACGGCGAGTGGCAGGTGACCTATGAGACCTTCCGTGACATGGGAATCGCCTACTCGGTGGGGTTGATCCTGATCTACCTGCTGGTCGTGGCCCAGTTCCGCTCCTATATGGTGCCGCTGATCATCATGGCGCCGATCCCGCTGACGGTGATCGGGGTGATGCCCGGACACGCCTTCGTGGATGCTCTCTTCATGGACGCGAAGTTCACCGCGACCTCGATGATCGGGATGATCGCCCTCGCGGGGATCATCGTGCGCAACTCGATCCTGCTGGTCGACTTCATCAACGAAGAGATCCGGCGTGGCGTGGAGTTGACCGAGGCGGTGGTCAACGCCGGTGCGGTGCGGGCGAAGCCGATCGTGCTGACCGGTCTCGCGGCGATGGTCGGGGCCGGGTTCATCATCGACGATCCGATCTTCAGCGGGCTTGCGGTGTCCCTGATCTTTGGCATCCTGGTGTCCACGCTGCTGACGCTGGTGATTATCCCGGTCCTGTACTACCTGTACGCACGCTCGCGCGTGGACGTGATCAAGGGGCAGCCAGCCTGAACCGGCACAGTGGCCCCCGCAACGGGGGGTCGATGAACGCAGGAGGTGAACATGCAGGTAGAGATGGGTGAGGAAGGCCTTGACGTCACGGGCATCACGCGCGATCAGTGCGCGCTGCTGGCTGACGCACTGCAGGCGAGCAGCAACCAGCAGTTCATGGACGATGCGGAGTTGCGCCGGCTGTTCAAGCTGCTGGCGGTGCTCCAGAGCGATCTCTGGGACGACATGACCGCGGGCAAATTCGACTTCGATCCCTACCGCAGGCAGTGACGCGGTAGCGCGTTTGGCCCGCGGGTCGGGGCCGACGCCGCGCCCCCTCCCCAACCCTCCCCCACAGGTGGGGGAGGGAGCTTTCATCGTCGGGGGTGGCGCAGTGCCATGGGATTTGATGCCTTGCCTGCGGGCATGACCGTTGGACCGACATCTGGAGACTGTCTATGGTCCGGAGCCTCTTGCAACTGGCACTGATCGGCGTCGTGGCCTACGGGCTGCTCGTCGCGTTCGTGTACCTGACCCAGGACCGGATGTTCTTTTTTCCGACTTCGGATCTGGTCACGACCCCCGACCGCCACGGCCTCGACTACGAGGATGTCGAGCTGACGGCTGAGGACGGGGTGCGACTGCACGGCTGGTTCGTGCCGGCGCCGGACGCACGGACGACCCTGCTGTTCTTCCACGGCAACGGCGGCAACATCTCCCACCGTATCGAGTCCCTGCAAATCTTCCACGAACTCGGACTGTCCGTATTCATCCTCAGCTATCGTGGCTACGGGCGCAGCGAGGGAAGCCCTGGCGAGGCCGGTACCCGCCGGGACGCGCAGGCGGCCTGGCAATACCTGCGGGAGGAACGCGGCCTGCCGGCATCGCGGATCGTGGTCTTCGGGCGTTCCCTGGGTGCGGCGGTGGCGGCGGATCTCGCGGCGCGAGTCGATCCCGGTGCGGTGATCCTGGAGTCGGCGTTCACCAGCGCCGCGGATCTGGGGTCGGAGGTGTATCCCTGGTTGCCGGTGCGATGGCTGATTCGCCACGAGTACGAGGTTCTGGGCCGGGTCGAGGCGATCGATGCGCCCATGCTGGTCGTGCACGGCCGTGACGACGAGATCGTGCCCTTCGACCACGGCCGCAAAATCGCCGATGCCGCCGGCGCGCCGCTGCTGGAACTGCGCGGTGGCCACAACGACGCCTTCCTGCGCAGTCGCGCGGAGTACCTGCGCGGCCTGCGTGAATTCCTCGGTCCGCTCGAAGTCGGGTACGCCCTTACAGAAACAGCCAACCGACGATGAACACCGCCGCGATCACGCCGGCAACGTCGGCCGACAGCGCCGCGGCCAGCGTGTGGCGCACCCGCCGCACCTGGATCGCTCCGAAGTAGACGGCGAGCACGTAGAAGGTGGTCTCCGTGGAGCCCTGCAGGGTCGATACCAGCAGCCCCACGTGGGTGTCGGGGCCGGTCGCCGGGTCCTGCATGATCCCGGCCATGATGCCGTAGGCCCCGGAGCCGGACAGCGGCCGCAGCAGGGCCATCGGTAATGCCTCCGGCGGAAGCCCCAGCGGAGTGGTCCAGGGCGCGAGCAGCCCGACGAAGACGCCAAGCGCCCCGCTCGCGCGCAGCATGCCGACCGCGACCAGAATCGCGACCAGGTAGGGAATGATGCGCAGTGCGACCTGGAAGCCCTCCTTCGCGCCCTCGACGAAGACCTCGTAGATCCGCACCCCGCGGGCGACACCGAACAGCAGGAAGCCGATGATCAGCCCCGGGATGATCCACGGCGCGATCGCCTGGCCGTAGAGGATGGTCAGCGGGATGATGGCCAGCACGCCGAGCAATGCGAGCACGCTGACCCAGCCGGGGTAGCCCTCGGCCGGCAACTCGATCCCCATCGGCTGAGCGGTATCCGGTTGGCTCCCCGGGTCCGGCGCCTGCTCTGGCGCCTGCTCCTGCGGCGGCTCCGGCCGGGTCGGGGCATCCGGCTCCGCTGTGGTCCCGGTGTCGGTCGGGCCTGCCGGCGCGGGCGGCGGAAAGAAGCGCTGCAGCACCAGCGCGCTGGTGATGCCGGTGACGGTTGCGAACAGCGTGGCGAACAGCGTCGTGGGCAGTATCGCGGCGGGTTCGGTGGCGCCGAGGCTCGCCCGCAGCGCGATCACGCCGGTGGGCAGCAGGGTGATGCTCGAGGTGTTGATCGCGAGGAACAGGGCCATCGCGTTGGTGGCCGTGCCCGGATGCGGGTTCAGCTTGTTCAGCTCCTGCATTGCCCGGATCCCGAAGGGCGTCGCGGCGTTGCCCAGGCCGAGGATGTTGGCGGAGAAGTTGAGGATCATCGCCCCCATCGCCGGATGCTCCGGGGGGACGCTGGGGAACAGGCGGGTCATCAGCGGCCGGAGCAGCCGCGCGAGCACGGTGAGCAGTCCGCCCGCCTCCGCAACCTTCATCAGCCCCAGAAAGAGCGCCATCACCCCGACCAGCCCGATGGCCAGCTCCACTGCGCTGCCGGCGGAACTGATCGCCGCCTCCGACAGCTCCTGCATCGGCCGGGCGTCGGTGCCGATCTCCGTCAGTTCCCGCCAGGCGGCGCTGAAGAAGGCCACCGCCACCAGCGCGAAGAAGATCAGGTTCATCCGCGGAGAGCCGGCGTCAGCGGTTCTCGCCGCGTGACACCGCGCGCAGGACGAGGTCCATCGCGGATGTCGGCAGCAGCCACTTGAGTGTCGCGAACAGATGGGTCGGGACGGTCACGCGATAGCGCGCCTTCGGCCGGCGGGTCTCGAGGGCGCTGATCACCGCCTTCAGCACGGCCTCCGGACCGAGCGTAAAGGGAGCGTCCCGGCCGGCGTCGGCAAGCCGGTTCTCGGCGCGTTCGTAGGTCTGGCGCCAGTAGCTCTCGCGCGGCCGGATGAAGCGGCGATAGGCCAGGAAGGCGTTCGCCCGGAAGTGGCTGCGGATGGGCCCGGGTTCGATCAGCACCACGCGGATCCCGCTGCCGTGCAGCTCCTGACGCATCACGTCGCTCAGGCCCTCGATCGCGAACTTCGAGCACACGTAGGCCCCGCGCAGGCGCAGGCCCACCAGGCCAAGCACGGAGCTGTTCTGGATGATACGGCCCTCGCCCTGGCGCCGCATCGCCGGAATCACCGCGTTGGTCAATTCCAGCCAGCCGAGAACGTTGGTCTCGAGCTGGGCGCGCAATGCCTGCCGGGAGAGGTCTTCGACCGCACCGGGCTGTCCATAGGCACCGTTGTTGAACAGGGCGTAGAGTCTGCCGCCGGTGCGCACAAGCACTTCGCGCACCGCGCTCTGGATGCTGGCCGGGTCGTCGAGGTCGAGGCGCAACGCCTCGAGCCCCTGGCTTTTCAGACGTGCCACGCACTCCCCCCGGCGGGCGGTGGCGAAGACCCGGTAGCCCCGCTCCTTCAGCGCAAAGGCGACGTGTTCGCCAATGCCGGAGGAGCAGCCGGTGATCAGGACCGCGCGGGCATCATCCGCCATCTCAACAGGTCGGGCTGACGACGTTGCGCCGGATTGTCCCGGGAAGAGATACGGCGCCGCCGCATGCGGTTTCCGCCTCGGTTTTCAGTTCCCTGCCCGTGGCCACCGTGTCCCGGAAAAACGGTGCTCGCAGCGTGCCATCACGCTCGGGGTCCCGGGACCGCAGCATGCTCACGATCTTTTTGGCCATTGATTTGCCTCGGATTTCCATGCGCCGCAACCCGCCGTTCGCAGATCGCGGCAGGAGTTTGTCAGGCAGATGCTTTTATTCGCAAGATTCGGACGCATAATACGCCCATCCCCTGACTGCATCCGGAGTAAATCATGCCCATCTACGAATACGAATGCCGCAACTGCGGCAGCAAGACCGAGGTGATCCAGAAGCTTTCGGATCCGGCATTGAAGGACTGCCCCTCCTGCGGCGCGCCCGAGCTGTCCAAGCTGGTTTCGGCGGCGGGCTTCCGTCTGGCCGGCGGCGGCTGGTACGAGACCGATTTCAAGAAGGATGGCAAGCGTAACCTCAAGGACTCGCCGAAGCCGGAAGGCGGGGCGGCCGCCACCGGCGGGACCCCGGCCGGCAGCTCCGGGGGCAGCGCGACGAATGCCCAGGCCGGCTGAGTGCTGATCCACCTTCGCCGCTACCTGATTGCGGGGTTGCTGGTCTGGGTCCCGCTGATCGTGACCGGGCTGATCATCAAGCTGCTCGTCGACATGCTCGACTTCACGATCCTGCTGCTGCCCCCGAGCTGGCGGCCGGAGGCGTTGCTGGGCTTTACCGTTCCCGGTGCCGGAGTGGTCATTGCGATCGTGATCGTGCTCGTCACCGGTCTGGTCGCCGCGAATTTCGTCGGGCGCAAGCTCTTCGACATCGGCGATGCGATCGTCGACCGCATTCCGCTGGTGAGTTCGATCTACAGCGCGGTGAAGCAGTTGATGCGCACGGTGCTCGACGACGGCGGTGAATCCTTCAAGCGGGTGCTGATGGTGCAGTATCCGCGCGAGGGTCTGTGGACCCTCGGCTTTCAGACCGGCGTGGGGGTGGGCGAGGTGCAGCATCGCACTGAACACGACGTGCTCACCGTCTTCATTCCGACCACCCCCAACCCCACCTCCGGTTTCGTGATCATGGTGCCCCGCGAGGACGCGATCGAGCTCGACATGTCGGTGGAGGACGGGCTGAAGTTCGTGATGTCACTCGGCGTGGTCGTGCCGAAATGGCCGGCGAAGGTTGCGCCGCCGCTGACCAAAACGTAACATCCTTGCCCCTTCAGGCGGGTGCGGCCCGCGCCTTCCCGCCTGCGTCCATCGTCGATCATGCTCACCCCTGGCTGGAAACTGGCGCAATGCGGACTCATTTCTGTGGAATGGTCACCGAGGCGGAGCTGGACTCGGAAGTGACCCTTTGCGGCTGGGTCAACCGGCGCCGCGATCACGGAGGCGTGATCTTCATCGATCTGCGCGATCACGAGGGGCTGGTGCAGGTCGTCTTCGATCCGGACCGGGCCGGGATCTTCCGCGTCGCGGAACACGTCCGCAACGAGTTCGTGCTGCGGGTGACCGGACGGGTGCGCCGCCGTCCCGAGGGCACCACCAACCCCGACCTGAGGACCGGCGCGATCGAGGTGCTGGGCACGGAGCTCGAGGTGCTGAACGCCTCGCGCACGCCGCCGTTCCAGCTCGACGACGAGGATGTCGGCGAGGAGACGCGGCTGCGTTACCGGTACGTTGACCTGCGGCGGCCGTTGATGCAGGAGCGGCTGCGCCTGCGGGCGCGGGTCACGCGGAGCCTGCGCCGGTTCCTCGACGACGAGGGTTTTCTGGACATGGAGACCCCGATGCTTACCCGCGCGACACCCGAGGGCGCGCGCGATTACCTGGTGCCAAGCCGCACCCACCCGGGCAGCTTCTTTGCGCTGCCGCAGTCGCCGCAACTGTTCAAGCAGTTGCTGATGATTGGCGGCATGGACCGGTACTACCAGATCACCCGCTGCTTCCGCGACGAGGACCTGCGTGCCGACCGGCAGCCGGAATTCACCCAGCTCGATGTCGAGATGGCCTTTGTCGACGAGAACGCGGTGATGGACCTCAACGAGCGACTGATCCGGACGATGTTCCGTGACGTTCTCGGGGTGGAATTGCCGGATCCGTTCCCGAGGATGGCCTACGCGGAGGCGATGGCCCGCTTCGGCTCCGACAAGCCGGACCTGCGCATCCCGCTCGAGTTCACCGACCTGACAGAATTGATGCGCGACGTTGAATTCAAGGTCTTCAGCGGCCCGGCCAACGATCCCGAGGGCCGGGTGGCCGCACTGCGACTCCCGGGGGGCGGGACGCTGTCGCGCAAGGAAATTGACGACTACACGCACTTCGTGGGCCGCTATGGTGCGCGCGGCCTTGCCTACATCAAGGTCAACCGCATCGCGGAGGGGGTGGCGGGGCTGCAGTCGCCGATCCTCAAGTTCCTGCCCGAGCCTGTGGCCCGCGGCATTCTCGAGCGCACCGGTGCCGGCGATGGCGATCTGATCTTCTTCGGCGCCGACAAGGCCAAGATCGTGAACGAGAGCCTGGGTGCGCTGCGGGTGCGGCTGGGCCACGATCGCGGGCTGGTCGAGGCGGGCTGGCGTCCGCTGTGGGTGGTCGACTTTCCGATGTTCGAGTGGGATCCGAGGGAGAAGCGCCTTTTTGCGCTGCATCACCCTTTCACGGCTCCGGCGGTCGCGGACCTCGATGCCCTGCGCGGCGACCCGCACAAGTCGCTGTCCCGCGCCTACGACATGGTGCTGAACGGGACCGAGGTCGGCGGTGGTTCCATCCGTATCCATCGCCCGGACATGCAGCGCGCCGCCTTCGAGCTGCTCGGGATCGGCGAGGATGAGGCCGCCGAGAAGTTCGGTTTCCTGCTGGAGGCGCTCACGCAGGGCGCACCCCCGCACGGCGGTATCGCCTTCGGGCTGGACCGGCTGGTGATGTTGCTCGCCGACGCCGACAGCATCCGTGACGTGATGGCGTTCCCGAAGACCCAGAGCGCCGCCTGCCCGCTGACCGAGGCCCCCGCGCCCGTCAGCGACGCGCAGCTCCGGGAGCTGGGATTGCGGATCCGGCCCCAGCCCGCCGCCAGCGGTTAGGGAACGAGGCCAGCCGGCGGGTGGGGTGCTGGCCTGCTGCGGCGAGGGCGGCACCCTGCAGGAGCCGAGCCCTCTCGGCGATCGGATCAGGGCGGAAAACCGTCGCCCCGGGGGCTGGCCTCCTGCGGTATTCTTCACGTGGAGTTTCAGGACAAAGACATCATGGCCGGTCATAGCAAATGGGCGAACATCCAGCACCGCAAGAACGCTCAGGACGCGAAGCGGGGCAAGCTCTTCACCAAGCTGATCCGGGAGATCACGGTCGCGGCGCGCGCCGGCGGCGCGGATCCCGCCGCCAATCCGCGCCTGCGCCTGGCAACCGACAAGGCGCTGGCCGCGAACATGACCCGCGACACCATCGACCGCGCCGCCAAACGCGGTGCCGGCGAACTCGACGGTGACAACTTCGAGGAGGTGCGGTATGAGGGCTACGGACCAGGAGGCGCGGCAATCCTTGTTGACTGCATGACCGACAACCGTAACCGGACTGTCGCGGACGTGCGCCACGCCTTCACCAAGACCGGTGGCAATCTCGGCACCGACGGTTCCGTGGCCTATCTCTTCGAGAAGAAGGGCGTGATCGGCTACCCGCCGGGCACCGACGACGAGGCGGTGATGGAGGCCGCGATCGAAGGGGGTGCCGAGGATGTAATCGTGGAGGAGGATGCTACGGTAGAAGTGCTCACCGATCCGGATAGCTACGAACCGGTGCTCGCGGCGCTGCAGGCGGCGGGTCTGGAGCCGGAGAACGCCGAAGTCACGATGCGCGCCGGGACCCTGGCGCCGCTCGACGACGAGACGGCGCAGTCGGTGCTGAAGCTGCTGAACATGCTCGATGACCTCGACGACGTGCAGAACGTCTACACCAACGCCGACTTCCCCGAGTCCGTCTCCGGCGACTGACGTCCATGCGCATCCTCGGCATCGATCCGGGTTCGCGGATGACCGGCTTTGCGGTGATCGAGGCGCAGGGGGACCGGCTGCGCGCGTGTGGTTTCGGCGTGATCCGGACCGGTGCAGGTGAACTTCCGGAGCGGCTGAGCGCAATATTCGACGGGGTGGAACGGGTGGTCGCGGAACTGGCGCCTGCGGCCCTGGCGATCGAATCGGTCTTCATGGCCCGCAACGCGCAGTCGGCGTTGAAGCTTGGGCAGGCGCGCGGTGCCGCGATCTGTGCCGCGACCCGAACCGGGCTCCCGGTATTCGAGTACGCGCCGCGCGCGGTGAAGCTGGCCGTGGTCGGCAGCGGCCGCGCCGAAAAGGGGCAGATCCAGCACATGATGCGACAGATCCTGCAGATCGAGGAGACGCTGCAGCCCGATGCGGCGGATGCGCTGGCCGTCGCCGTGTGCCACGCCCACACCCAGCATACGCGCGGTTATGCCAGCCGCCAGCTGGCCGCGCTCGCGTTGCGCTGATGATCGCGCGACTCGAAGGCGTGCTGCGCGCACGCGACCTGCAGAGCGTGGTGCTGGACGTGGGCGGGATCGGTTACGAGGTCGAAGTCCCGCTGTCGACGCTTGCAAGCCTGCCCGAGACCGGCGCCCGGGTCGTCCTGTTCACCCATCTGGTGGTGCGCGAGGATGCCCATGTGCTGTTCGGGTTTCTGCGCTCGCGCGACCGGGACCTGTTCCGGCGCCTGATCCGCGTGAACGGCATCGGTGCACGCCTGGCGCTCGCGATGCTGTCGACGATGGCTGCTGACGACCTCGCGGGGCATATCACGGCCGGAGATGTCGCCGCGCTCACGCGGGTGCCGGGCATTGGCCGGCGCACCGCCGAGCGGGTGGTGCTGGAGCTCGGCGAGCGGCTGACCGAGCTCGGGTTCGGTACCGCGGGCGACACCGGCACACCGGCGGCGGGTCCGGGCATCGAGCATGAAGCAGCGGCCGCGCTGCAGGCGCTCGGGTACCGTGCTGCGGATGCCGAGCGGATGCTTGCGTCCGTTCGCGGGCAGGCGGAGACCACCGAGGCGCTGGTTCGCCTCGCGCTCAGAGCAACGCTGCGCTCCTGAGACCGGGGGTTTTTTTGCACGGGCACCGGGTGTAAACGGCGACCGCTTCTGGTCATACTGTAGGCATGGAGTCCCGTCTGGTGGAAATGCAGCGTCTCCCCGAGGACAGCGGCAGCGAGGTGAGTCTGCGTCCCCGTCGGCTCGCGGAGTTTGCCGGGCAGCCGCGCGCGGTGGAGCAGATGGACCTGTTCATCCGCGCCGCGCGCGACCGCGGGGAGGCGCTGGATCACACCCTGGTCGCGGGGCCGCCGGGCCTGGGCAAGACGACGCTGGCGCACATCATCGCCCACGAGCTCGGGGTGGGTCTGCGCCAGACTTCCGGGCCGGTGCTCGAGCGCGCGGGTGATCTTGCAGCGATACTGACGGCACTGGAGCCCCGGGACGTGCTCTTCGTCGACGAAATCCATCGGCTGCCGACCGTGGTGGAGGAGGTGCTGTATCCGGCACTGGAGGACTTTCAGCTGGACATCATGATCGGCGAGGGGCCGGCCGCGCGCTCGATCAAGCTGGACCTGCCGCCGTTCACCCTGGTGGGGGCGACCACGCGCGCGGGTCTGCTGACCGCGCCGCTGCGCGACCGCTTCGGCATTGTGCAGCGGCTCGAGCATTACAGCGTAAAGGACCTTGCCGGCATCGTGCACAGGGCCTCGGCTCTGCTGAATGTCGGTATCGAGTCCGGTGGCGCGGCCGAAATCGCCCGGCGCGCGCGCGGCACGCCGCGCCTTGCCAACCGCCTGCTGCGCCGGGTGCGCGACTTCGCCCAGGTGCGGGCCGACGGCTTCATTACCGCGTCAGTGGCGGCGCAGGCGCTGGATCTGCTGGCGATCGACGCGGCCGGGCTGGACGCGCAGGACCGGCGCCTGCTGGAGGTGCTGGTCGAGAAGTTCGATGGCGGCCCGGTCGGCGTGGAGAGCCTGGCCACGGCCCTGAACGAGGATCGCGGTACACTGGAAGACGTCGTGGAGCCGTTTCTGATCCAGCAGGGCTACCTGATGCGCACGCCGCGCGGCCGCCAGGCGACCCGGCAGACCCTTCGGTTGCTGGGTCTGGCCGAACGCGCGACGGCGCGCCCGGACCTGTTCGCGCAGGAAGACGGCCGGGGAGGTTCGACCTGATGCCGACAGCCCCCGGTCGCGCGACGGTCGGCGACAGCGTGCCCTTCGTCTGGCCGGTGCGGGTCTACTTCGAGGATACGGATGCGGGCGGCGTGGTCTACTACGCGAACTACCTGAAGTTCATGGAACGGGCGCGGACGGAGTGGCTGCGTCAGCGGGGATTCGAGCAGGATCGGCTGCGCGCCGACGCGGGGGTTCTCTTCGTGGTGCGCTCGGTGCAGCTCGACCTGAAGCGTCCGGCGCGCTTCAATGATGCGCTGTCGGTGACCTGCCGGCCCGACAGGCCGGGGCGGGCGACCCTCGACGTGGTGCAGTCAGTGTCGCGCGGCAATCTGGAACTGGCCTCGGCGAAAGTGCGCCTGGCCTGCGTGGATGCAGAACGTTTCGTTCCGGTGGCGATTCCCGCGCCGGTCCGGAACGCGATTGAATCGGATCTTGGAGACAAACAGTGACTGTGGACCTTTCCCTGTGGCGGCTGATCCTGGAAGCCAGCCTGATCGTGCAGCTGGTCATGGTGATCCTGGTCGTGGCCTCGGTGCTGTCGTGGCTGGTGATTCTGGTCAAGGCGCGCACGATCAAGGTGGCGAACAGGGCCTCCGACGAGTTCGAGGAGCGCTTCTGGTCCGGTATCGACCTGGCCCACCTCTACGACGGAATCCGGCGCAAGACGGACATGGCCGGGATGGAGCACGTATTCTCGTCCGGCTTCAAGGAATTTCTGCGCACCCGTCAGCAGCCGACACAGGTAGTGGAATCCACGCACCGCTCGATGCGGGTGGCAATCGCCCGGGAGGGACAGGATCTCGAGCGCTATCTGCAGTTCCTGGCCACCGTCGGGTCCACCAGTCCGTACATCGGCCTGTTCGGGACCGTGTGGGGAATCATGCACGCCTTCCTCGGACTGGCCGGAGCCCAGCAGGCGACCCTGCAGATGGTCGCCCCCGGAATCGCGGAGGCACTGATCGCGACCGCACTCGGTCTCTTCGCGGCGATCCCCGCGGTGATCGCGTACAACCGCTTTGCGACCGACGTGGACCGGCTGCTCGGCCGCTTCGAGAATTTCAGTGACGAATTCGTGGCGCTGCTCGCCCGCCAGACGGCCGGGCGCGGCGCCGCAGAGGCCCGGGAGTAGGAACGCACGATGGCCGATATGTCCCGACGCAACAGCCGCCGCCTGCGTCGCCCCATCTCGCAGATCAACGTCGTGCCCTTTATCGACGTGATGCTGGTGCTGCTGATCATCTTCATGATCACCGCGCCGATGCTGCAGCAGGGGGTCGAGGTCGACCTTCCCGAAGCCCAGGCCGAGGCGCTGGAGACCGAGGAGCGGGCGGGCGAGCCGATCGTGGTTACGGTCACCGCGGCCGGAGCGATGAGCGTGAACCAGGGACCGATGGCGAATGAACCGCTGGCTGGTCCGGAGCTGATCGCGATCGTGCAGGAGATCCTGGCCGGCACGCCCGCTGTGCAGACCTACGTCCGCGGCGACCGCAATGTTGACTATGGCCGGGTGATGGACGCGATGGTCGCGCTGCAGCGTGCGGGTGCCGGCCGGGTCGGCCTGTTGACCGAGCCGCCCAGGGACGCGAATTGACCCGACGGTGACCGCGACGTGATCAGCCTGATCCGAGAGCACACCGGCCGCCTGTTGCTGGCGGTGCTCCTGCACGTGGTGCTGTTCGCTGCGCTGCTGGTAAACGTGTCCTTTCTGGCTCCCCAGGCGGCATCGCTCGCCGCGCGCGCCCAGATGGAACCGGTCGAGGTGATCGAAGCGGTTGCGGTGGACGTCGAGACCTTTGAGCGCAGGGAACGCGAGATCCGGACGGCGGAGCAGGAGCGGATCGCCGAGGAACTGCGGCGCGAGGAGGAGGCGCGCCGCGAGGCGGAGCGGCAGCGCCAGGCGGAGATACGCCGCCAGCAGGAGGAGCAGGCGCGTCGGGAGGCGGAAGAACAGGCGCGGCAGCAGGCGCTGCGCGAGGCCGAGGAGGCCCGCGAGGAGGCACTGCGCATCGCGGAGGAAGCCCGGCGGATGGCGGAAGCCGAGCAGGCCCGGATCGAGCAGGAACGGCGCGAAGCCGAGGCGGAACGGGCGCGGGCGGAAGCTGAACGGCGAGCTGCCGAGGAGGCGCGCCGGGCCGAGGAGGAGGCGCGTCGCGCGCGCGAGGAGGCGGAACGTCGGGAACGCGAGGAAGCGGAACGCAGGCGCGCCGAGGAGGAAGCCCGGCGCCGCGAGGAACAGGCGCGGGAACTCGAGGAACAGCGTCGTCGGGAACAGCTGGAGCGCGAACAGCAGCGGCTGGCTGCGGCGCGTGCCGAACGCGAGGCCGCGGAACGGCGCGCGCGTGAAGACGCCCAGCGCCAGGCCTACATCGCCGAGGTGCAGGCGACCGTGGAACGGCGCTGGCGCACGCCAGGGGGCACGCGGGCCACGGACGAAGCAGTGGTGCTGGTGCGCATCAACCCGGACACCGGGCGTATTCTGAGCTTCGATGTGCAGAGTTGTTCGGGTGGCGCCGGATTCTGCGAGTCCGTGCGCCAGACGATGGACCGGTTGCAGTCGCTGCCGAGACCTCCCGATGCGGCGACGGTCCGGGGGGGTATCCTTATTCGTTTTTCGCCCGAGATGGGCTAGGTGAGGCAGATGAAGCTTAGAAATCTCCAGGTCTGGTTGTTCGGACTGCTGCTTCTGGCCGCTGGCCAGGCCGGGGCGGTCCTCGAAGTCACGGTCACCGAGGGCGTGACCGGTGCGATTCCGGTCGCGGTGACCCCGTTCACGTGGGAGGGTGACGGGGCCCCTGCCGAGGATGTCGGGCGGATCGTGGGTGCGAATCTCGCGCGCAGCGGGCTGTTCGAGGTGCTCGGGCGGGAACGGCTGGCGGATTCACCGGCCGGCCCGGACGACTTTCTCTCGGAGCAGTGGGCCGCGATCGGCGCGGAGTACCTGGTGATCGGACGCCTGCGGCCCGACGGGGAGCGCGTGCTGATCGAGTTCCACGTCTTCGACGTGCTCGCCAACCAGCGGCTCGGAGGCTTCCGGATTCCGGTGCCGCCGGAGATGCTGCGGCGCGGTGCCCATCGTGTTTCGGACATCGTCTACGAGCAGATCACGGGCGACAGGGGCGCATTCAGCGCGCGCATTGCCTACGTGGGGGTGACCGGGCGCGGCGACGAGCGGCGCTTCACGCTGGAGGTGGCCGATTCCGACGGCGCCAACCCGCGCACGCTGTTCCGGTCCGCCGAGCCGTTGATGTCGCCGGCATGGTCGCCGGATGGGCGGTATCTGGTCTACGTGTCCTTCGAAAACCGCCGCTCCGAAGTCTTTCGGCACAATGTGGAGACCGGGGCGCGCGACCGTCTCGCGAGTTACCCCGGCATCAACAGCGCGCCGGCCTGGTCGCCGGACGGGAGACGGCTCGCGATGAGCCTCTCGCGCGATGGCACGCCCAACATCTACATCATGGACATCGACACCGGTGCGCTGACGCAGGTGACGCGGTCCAACGCGATCGACACGGAGCCGGCGTGGTCCGCGGACGGCGAAACCCTCTACTTCACCTCCGACCGGGCCGGCTCGCCGCAGATCTACGAGATGCGCCTGCCCGGCGGAACGGCGCGCCGCCTGACCTTCGAGGGCTCCTCTGCGGGAGCGGCGCAGGTTTCCCCGGACGGCAAGTCGCTGGTCTACGTGCGAGGTGGCGACGGCGGACTGCGGATTGCCCGGCTCGATCTGGAAACCCGCCAGGGGACGCTGCTGACGCGGGGTCCTCTCGACAAGTCCCCAAGCTTCGCGCCCAATGGCAGCATGGTCCTTTACTCGACCACTGAACGTGGCCGGGGAATACTGGGCTCGGTCAGCCGCGACGGCAGAGTGCACCAGCGTCTGGCGGCGCGTACCGGAGAGGTCCGGGAACCCGCCTGGTCACCGCTGTGATCTTCTCGTTCTACAACCTGAATGCCTTGTGAGGAACCATCGAATGAATGCAATGCTCCGTTGGGGTTTGATCTTCGTGCTGATCGGCCTGCTGGCAGCCTGTGCCCAGCCTACGCGTGACGTTTCCGAGGCCGAGCGGCAGGCCGCCGAGGTTGCTGCGGCCGAGGCCGAGGCCGAGGCCGAGGCGGCGGAACGCGCCCGGAGGGAGGCCGAAGCCCGGGGCCTCGGGGTCGATCGTGACCTGAGCGTGGATCCGCTGGACGATCCGGACAGCCTGCTCGCGGAACGCCTCGTCTATTTTGATTTCGACCGCGACGCGGTCCGTTCGGAGTTTATCCCGATGCTCGAAGCGCACGCGCGCTACCTGTCCCGGAATCCCGACGCACGCCTGCGTCTGGAGGGGCATACCGACGAGCGCGGAACCCGCGAGTACAATCTGGCGCTGGGCGAGCGCCGGGCCCAGTCGGTGCGTCGGATCATGAATCTCAACGGGGCGCGCGACACGCAGCTGGAGGTGATCAGTTATGGTGAGGAGATGCCGGTGGCCTTCACCCAGACCGAGGAAGCATGGGCCCGCAACCGGCGTGTTGAACTGGTCTACGAGGTCCGGCGCTGACGGCGGTCTCGCCGGGCCACAGCGTTTGCGCCTGCCCGGTCTGCCGCGTCGGCTCCTTGCGATGATGCCGTTCCTGCAACGACTTCGCCCCGGGGCGCGGTCCCGCCAGATGACTGTGCTGCTGGTCGGCATCGGCCTCCTGCTCCCGGTGCCCGCACTCTGGGCGCAGGCGGACTCCCCGGTGGCCACCCGGCACCAGGTGGAGATGCTGGAGATGCGAGTGGACCGCGTCGAACGCCTGCTCGACTCCGGCGTGCTGACGGACATGCTGCGCAATGTCGACGATCTGCAGTCGGAGGTCCGCCAGCTGCGCGGGCAGGTGGAACAGCTGGAGAACGAGCTGCGCAGTGTCCGAGCCCGCCAGCGGGACCAGTTCCGTAACATCGACGAACGCCTCGGTCTGGTCGAAGGTGACCTGGCCGCCGAGCGGCCACCGATGCCGGACGTGCTTCCCGTTGACGAGCCACTGCCCGACGCGGACGAACAGGAATTTTACGAGGCTGCCTTCGACCAGTTGATGAGCGGGGACTACGAGGCCGCGATCGGCCAGCTCGAGCGTTTCATGGAGCGCTATCCGGACGGTGTATACGCTGCGAATGCACTCTACTGGCTGGCGGAGGCGAAGTATGCGAGTGGCGACTACGAGGCTGCGTTGCTCGACTTCGAGACGGTCCGCAAGCGTTTCCCCGACAGCGACAAGGCGGCCGATGCGCTGTTGAAGATCGGCTATTCGCACTTCGAGCTGGACAACAGCGAAGACGCGCGTGCAGCGCTGGAGCAGGTGCTGGAGGACCATCCCGGCACAGCGCTGTCGCGACTGGCACAGGACCGCCTGCGGCGTCTGGACGGGCAGTGACGGCGGCGTTGAACGGCGCCCGCGCGGCGTCGACGGCACAGGAAACGGCTCGGATACGGGTGACGGAGATCTTTCTCTCCCTGCAGGGAGAGGCCGCCCAGGTCGGGTGGCCGACGGTCTTCGTGCGGCTCACCGGATGCCCGCTGCGCTGCCGCTGGTGCGACACGGAGTACAGCTTCAGCGGCGGTGAGGCGATGGGCGTGGACGCCGTGGTGCAGACGGTGGCGGACTTTGGCGTCCGCCACGTCTGCGTCACCGGCGGCGAGCCGCTCGCGCAGCCCGGCTGCCTGCCGCTGCTGCGGTCTCTCTGCGACCGCGGCCTCGTGGTGTCCCTGGAGACCAGCGGCGCGCTCGCCATCGACGTCGTGGACCCGCGAGTGACCATTGTGATGGACCTGAAGGCGCCCGGTTCCGGCGAGACCACGCGGAACCGTTCCGGCAATCTCGCGCAGTTGAAGCCGGGCGATCAGCTCAAGTTCGTGCTGGCCGGCCGGGACGACTTCGACTGGGCGCTTGACTGGCTGCGCGGGCATGCGCTCCCCGCCGGCGTGGAGGTGCTGTTCTCTCCGGTCCACGGGGAACTCGAACCCGCGGTGCTCGCGGACTGGATCGTCGAGGCCCGTGCACCGGTACGCTTCCAGGTGCAGCTTCACAAGCTGCTGTGGGGCGATGTCCCCGGACGCTGATCAGCGCGCCAATGGCACCGTGGCGAGCAGCCCGGGGACCAACGAGGGAGCGGTGGTCCTGCTCTCCGGCGGTCTCGACTCGGCGACCTGCCTGGCGCTGGCACACGCCGAGGGCCATGTCTGTCACGCCCTGAGCGTCGACTATGGCCAGCGCCACCGTGCCGAGCTGGACGCGGCGCGCCGCGTCGCGGAGTCCGTCGGTGTGGCGAGCCACCGGGTGGTTTCGGTCGATTTGAGCGCCATCGGCGGTTCTGCGCTGACCGATTCCGCGATCGCGGTGCCGGAGACGCCCACCGAAGGGATCCCGGTGACCTATGTGCCGGCGCGGAACACCACGTTGCTGTCGCTCGCACTGGGTCTTGCGGAGTCGCTGGATATCCGCCGGATTTTCATCGGTGCAAACGCCGTGGACTATTCCGGGTACCCCGACTGCCGCCCGGCGTTCATCGAGGCCTTCGAGGCGCTGGCGAACCTTGCGACGCGCGCAGGTATCGAAGGGGACCGCTTCCGCGTCCATGCCCCGCTGATTGCGCTCACCAAGGCCGAGATCATCCGCCTCGGGGTCGCGCACGGGCTCGACTATGCGCTGACCGTCAGTTGCTACCAGGCGGACGCGCAGGGACGCGCCTGCGGTGTCTGCGACAGCTGCCGGATCCGGCGCGCCGGATTCGAGGCCGCCGGGTTTGCCGACCCCACGCGCTACCAGCCCGGGACCGAATGAACCGTGCGCGCGTGCCGGCAAGCTTGCGTTTTCCGGGACAGCCCGTAGACTAACGGGCGTTCCGGCGGGTCGTTAGCTCAGTTGGTAGAGCACCGGACTTTTAATCCGATGGTCGTTGGTTCGAGCCCAACACGACCCACCA
>Ga0207421_10002304_pt1 | contig 23768 bp, 16 predicted proteins | sample SodLakKL_010_SED_4_FD_187542 | JGI IMG/M metagenome (GOLD analysis project Ga0207421, IMG submission 187542) | Alkaline sediment microbial communities from Lake Tanatar, Kulunda Steppe, Russia - 8KL_010_SED (SPAdes) (version 2) | ecosystem: Environmental > Aquatic > Non-marine Saline and... | reverse complement strand
ATGGCATGGTGCGGCTTGCTGCCACGTTGAACGACGAGGCGGACGCGTCTTCTCTCTTTGATCTTCCGGGCTTGGCAGCGTACCCGCAGTTGGTTTTCGAGACGGACTGGAGCGGTAAGCGGGTCCCGGCGTACCTAACGCGCGGTCTGTTTCACCAAGATATCGTATCCCTCCAGGACATCGCCGAACCTCAGAACCCGAAAGCGCGGAGCGCCCGAGCGTGGTACAAAACGCTTTCGCCGGATGACCGTCTCCATCTTGCATACCAGTTCGCCCAGGCCCTGCAGGTTCTCACGGAGGGAGCTGCGAAAGGGCAACCACATTTCATCCACGCAGATCTGAATCCGCCCAATATCCTCATTGATACGAGCCGACTGAAGCTGACGCTGATTGATTATGACGGAGGATGTGTCGTCTTTGACCCTAACGCAAATCCAACAACGTGGGGGAAGATGGACGACTGGATGCCGCCGGAGGTTCAAGAGCAGTTGAAGATCTCGGCAAACCAGGGTTGTGTTGACGTCACGACGTTTACGGATCTCTGGGGGCTGGGGCTCGGTGTGTTCCAACTTCTCTTTACGGTAGACCCTTTCGCGATGTTGCAGAGTTTTGCGAGGCGCGTTCTAGAGAAGTACCAACAGTACGGTCGGTGGCCGCACGTGGAACCGAGTTGTCCGGTCGTGAAGCGGCAAACAGCGCCTTTCTTTGAGCAGAGAGTGGGGCGGACGCTTGCTCAGTCTGCATATTCCGGCCTGAGATCAGCTTTCGACGTTACCTTCAACGAGGGTGTGTTCAAGGCGGAACGTCGTACGACGGCAGGCCAGTGGGAGATGCGCTTGCGTCGCTGGAGTGTCCGTGCGAGCGGAAGCCGAACGATGCGAACAGCTACTACTGCTTCACCCTCACGACCTGGTCGGGTGGATACCCCACATCCTTCCAGCGGAGCTACCGTGACGGCGATCCCGGAATTATCATGGAAACCAAGCGCGAACGCCGCTTCTTATTCGGTTTACCTCGGGGCGCATCCGCAGCAGTTGACGCTGATCAGAAAAGGCCTTCAACAGACACGGCTAAGCGCTCAAGAGCTCCAAAATGGGATGCAGGGGGGAGCGCCGAGCTCTGGTAGAACGCACTATTGGCGTATAGATGCCGAGAACTCCACCGGCGTCACCCAGGGACCCATATGGGAGTTCAATATGAAGGCTCCCCCACCTCATTCCGGAAGTGGGGGCCAACGCCGGCATCCTTGGGCCAAGGTCATGGCAGTGGGGACGCTGGTGTTCCTCGGAGTGCTGGTACTGTTCTCGCCCGCGGTCGACCTATCGCGCTTGGTGGAATCGGCCGGGCAAATGATGCCGGGAGCTCAAGAGGGGCAAGATCACGAGCTCGCCGAAATCAGCAGTCGGCTTCAGCGAGCTATGGATGAGGCCGCTCCTGTCTTGCCTGAGGCAGAGAGTATGCTCTATTCGGTCGATCAAGCGGATGCCGGAGCGGAACGAGAGGAGGTTGCCGGCCTGTTGGTTCAAGCGGTACACCAAGACGTTTCCCGAGGTCTGAGAGGGCTGGACGACGCGTCGACGGCTCTTTTGGTGTTCGACCGCTTTGACGAGTTTTCGGCCGCGAACGCGGGAAGAAGGAAGGTCTTGCAGACTGTTCTCGAATGGGCCGAAACCGCTGCACCGGATACGAAGCGTCAAATGGAGAAGTTGGATTTGGCTCAGGAGTACGCCACCGACGACTACAACCAGGCTATCGAGGCACTCCGTGCGGAAATCGAATAGGCAATGGACGGAAGAGATACAACAGGATTTAGGGCACTCGACGTGCTCTCACCGGTGATGTCGAGTACCGTCCATTACAGACTGAGCATACGGCGGCAGTTACGTGCCGCTGAAACCGACCCGCTTGCCTCCCGCTTCCCGGCGGCTTTGCTCGATCTCTCTGCTTGCTGTTAGAAAATCTTCCATGCGAACCGGTTCCGTACCGTTCGACTGCGAAGCTCGCCGAGCTGCCGCTCGAAGGATTGCGTTGCGGATGTCCCCGCCGGCAAAAGCGAATCGCTCGGCGAGCGAGTTCACCTTGACGTCCTCGGCGACTGGCATGCGCGCCGGCATAAGCTCTCGCCAAAGCCGTTCGCGCGCGTCTTTCTCTGGACGGTCAAAGAATACAACGTGATGGAGTCGAGAAAGCGTCTGTGGCTCGATGGTATCAAGCGTCGCCGTTGCGAATACGGCGACAAGGTTCTGCGCTTCGATTTGCCGCAATAGAAGCTCGGCGGCACTACCCGCAGGCCCAGCCGCTGCGACCTGGCCCGACGGACTGAAGATTGGATCGGCGTCGTCGAACAGCAATAGGCTTTCCCCGTCGGCTGCTTCCGCTAGAACCATCTCCAGAGTGTCTTCTGCTCCCACCGACAGCATCGCAAGGATACGAACGCGACTTACACGCTTCAGGGTCTTCCCGAGTTCATAAGCCAGAGCCTGTGCGGTTAGGGTCTTGCCGGTGCCGGGTGCTCCGTGAAAGAGAATGGATAGCCCACCGAGGTCGGATGAGTGTTCAGAGAAACCCCACTCACTCTCCAAGACCTTCTGCGATTTCACGTACTCGAGGATTCGCGTGATGTGCTGTCGTGCGTCTGGGGGCAGAACAACCGAGTCTAGACCGTGCTCGGGAACTTCTGCCTTATGGAGATTCGCCATGAAGAGCTTGTTGCGGAGTTGTTCCTGGGCACCGAGGTGGAGATCCTGCGTACGGACCGCCGGTGCCGGAGCGTCATCACGGTGCACGGCATGGGCAACAGCGGAGAAGACGGCGTTTCGAATAAGCCCGCCGTTGAGCTCATAGCGATGGGAAAGCTCTGCAAGGTCCACCGACGAGTCTCGCATCGGGTGGTCGGGAAGGTGGAGTTCCCAGATATCCCTGCGAAGAGCCGGGCCCGGTTCCTGGAAAGTCACGATCAGGTTGATACGCCGGCGCATCGCTTCCTCGATCTGAAGCGAAGCATTTGTGGCAAATATGACGATTCCTTCGTGCCGCTCGATCTGTACGAGCAACTCACTAACCCGTTCGGTCAAGAGCGTTTCAGCCTCATCGAAGAAGAGAATGGCGTCGTTCATCCGTGCTTCACGAAAGAGCATGGAGAAAACGGCCGGCTGATTCAGGAGCGATACGTCGGTCATGCTCGAGAAGTTGAATAGCAACAGCCGCTTGTCGAGGTAGTTGGCAAGGGCATTGGCAAACATAGTCTTTCCGGTACCGGAAGGCCCCACGAAGAGCATCGTAAGCGCTCGGCCCAGTTGATCGCCGTTTACGTCCCGGAGGTGACTTCGGGACTGGAGAAGCTTAGGAAACGCTTCAACGGTACGCAACACATTTTCTTTTGTCCGCTTAGGAAGGATTACCGAATCCATGTGTACCCGGGGACGGTAGAGATGGCTTCCTTGGACGTAGTCGGTTATGTCGTAGTCTTCGCCGATTAAGTACTCGATCAGTCGGTTGTCCACTGTTACCCGGGCGTCCTGGAGGTCGCCTCCGATTCGGTCATCATCGTCGATATAGATGAGACCAGCGCGAGCCATCGGGGCGGATCTCCGGAATACTCGTCGTTCTCGTACCCGTCGGCGTGGATCGTCGACGAGCAGCTTCAGCAGGTCGCCGATAGTCATGCGATCGAAATTGTCCCGCGAACCGCTCGACAGGAGGGGAAGACTCACCAAAGCTTTCAGGACGTCTTTCTCCAGGGGTCTCAGTTGGAGACGCTCGCTCAACCGCTCGAGCCGCGGGATGAAACCTGTCTCACGAGAGTGGCGAAGTCTTATCTCGCAAAGATTGCGCATTTTCTTGACCTTGTGCCGGAGCATGAAGATCTGTCGCTCGTTCTCCCGTTCGTCGAACACCAGGCTTTCCTCGGTTTTTTCCTTCATCTGCGCTGTAGCGTAGAGCCACTGAAACTCAGCATTGAGATAGTCTATGTCGTCATCGTAGGGCCCTGCATCGTCGTAGGTATCCTCATAACCGGCGTCACGGTCTTCGACGTCCTCGTCTTCCTTGTTCGTATCGGTGGCCTCATGTTGGGCCAGGCCACCAAGGCGCTCGGCACCTTCCTCTTCCGCCTCCTCCTCGCGTAAGAGCTGCTGCAGCGTTTCGAAGTGATGCACTGTATCGTCGTCCGAGTCCGAAAAGTCGCCAAGTTCGTAATCGTCATCCTGAGCCTCATCGGAGGCCGTAGCTACAGAGGTGGACTCATCCACTAAGCCAAAGCGGCGTGTGAGTGGTTTTCTTGCAATGCCGGCGAGATCTTCGTCGGAAATACTCTGGCCGGCAAATATGTTGTAGATTGCCGAGGAAAAGAGAAGGTCTCGATGGTGAAAGGGCTTGTCCTTGTTGTAGCTGAAGTCTTCAAACTCCAGGACTTCGTCGACGAACAGCGGATGGTCCCCGCTGATTGCGAGAATATAACCTCGTGGGATCCCGAAGTACTCACCGAGGTCGAGAAGCGACTCCGATACCGTGTAGCCCGTATAGATTCGTCCCAAGTACGCAAGAAGCAGTTTCCGGAAGTTCTCAGGATCTTCAGGATCGTGCTGGCGGACGTACCACTCAACCCGTGGCTCGAAAGAGAGCGCCTCACTGCGGCTCTTCAGAATCTCTTCACAGTGTCCGCGAACGGCTTCTTTGAGCTTCAGACGGAGCTCGAACGATTCGAGCGTCATGTCGTGGTTGATTATCCGCGCAGCCCAGTCAACGTTCCAGTAGGCAACTTCCGCAACGCGAAACCATAGCTCCAGATACTCGGCGTCGGATTGAACTTCGATGCCCTTAAGCTGTCGCAATGGAGATTCGCTGTGCGCTTCCAGCAACTCCATGATGCGTGATATTTCCGCCTGTACACCCATACGGGGCTCCTTTGACGTAAGGTTCAGACAGAACTCGCCATGCGCAAGGGTCGCGCATGGAGCACCGTCCAGCCCCCAAGCCGGCGGTTTCTCTCACACACGCAGGCACGGCGTTTTCTTGCCTCTTGAGCTTGTCGTTCTTCGATAGCAAAGCGGCTTCCGGCCAGTCTCGATTCGCTATCCCAGAAAACTGAGCGCACCGGCAAGCGCCTTTCGCAACCCAAGCACGGCAAGAGGCCTGTGTCAACGGGAAGCACGCGTCCGCATTCACAATACAATCGGTTTCCGCCTTGATATGGCGCTACCACGTGGGACTTTTTCCGGCGTTATGTGGTTGCACCGTGCGAAATGTCGGGCTACACTGTGCGTCGGATTCTAAGCGCAGGATCTGCGGTATGCGGTCTCCGCCGGACAAGGGTGAGCGTTAGCAGAGGAAACGGACGGGCTTGATCGCATGATGTGCTCAGACAATCATGTAGAAAATGTGAATAGCCATATGAGTTCCTATCTTTATTCATTTCTTCATTCATTGCGGTTTCTGTTCGGGTTTCTTGGGTGTATCCTCCTTCTGTCTGCATGCGCTACCATGTCGACTATAGTCGGACTACCCGAACCGGAGTTCACCGGCTATGAAGATCGCCTGACTCTTGAGCCGATTCAGGCCGGCGAGAGCGTCGTCTATGAGCTTGCCGTGGGCAACAGCTCCTACTGGGCGAACATGACCCTGGCGGAGATCAACCTTGACTCGAAGGACGGTGCCTTCAGTTTGGTCGATGATCCGCCGCGCAATCGGACGGTGGGACCCGGTGACACCGTCGATCTTGCGATCGAGTTCGCACCCGATAGCGCCGGGTCGTACCAAGCATCGCTTCTGGTCACTTCGGAGCGTCGTGATGAGCCGGTTACCCTTTCACTCTACGGAGAAGCGGAAGCGTCCGGGCCCGAGATTGGGCTCACATCTGATACGGATCTTCTGGACGAGGGCGCTATCAACCTGGGAACGGTTGCGGTTAACGAAGAACGGACTGTTCCCGTGATGGTACGCAACCCCGGGGACGAACCGCTCCGGATCGAAGGATCGTCGACGACGGTCGACGGCCTTGAAGCTCCTCCTCTGCCCTCATCGATTGAGCCCGGAGAAGAAGAACTTGTGGAGTTCGTGTTGCGCGTGTCCGAGCCGGGAGAACATGATGGTCGAATAGCGATCGAGAGCAACGCGCTTGAATCCAAACAGGGCCAGATCGAGCTGCTATTCGTCGTCGAGGCGCCGGATGCGGAGCTGAGCGCTGAACCGTCGTCCGTAGGCTTCGGAAGACAAGTGAAGAACACGAGTACGGGCCGTCAAGTAACGGTAACCAATCACGGCGACCGAGAGGTGGTTGTAACTCCGTCGGTCGGCGGGGATGGCTTTTCGTTGGAGGCAAACGGCGACGAACGGAGCCTCGCGGCGGGTGAGGAACTCGTCCTACCCGTTGCCTTTCGGCCCACTGAAGCTGGTTCCATCGTCGACGGTATTCGATCGGAGCCTATCCGGTATTCTGGCGAGCTCGAGATCTTTGCCCGGGACGCCGAAGAAGGCTCGGGAAAGGTGACGGAACGTGTCCCTCTTTCTGGAGCAGGAGTCAACTACCAGGAACGCCGACTATCCGGATTTACGCATGACGGGACGATCGGAGATGAGGAGATATTCTCTCAGGCCGACCTTGGACGGATACCTCCGGATACCTATGTCATTTTCGAGACGTCGGTCGAATCGTACGGTGACTTCGAGCTTTGGGTTCCGGACACCGGGTACCGGGTTGAGTCGTCCGATCTCGCGTACACAGGTTTCCCCGAATATCACCGAACGGAGGGGGAGATGTTTCGCCGCTATTACGCAACCGAGGTTTCTCCGGGGACTCCAATTGAAGCCGCTGTGTATCGAAATCCCGATGTGAACGCCCCGGATGAGTATACGTTCATTCTGAAGCTAACCGTACGATGACGAGTATGGAGTCAAGACAACCGGATCCAGGAAGTCTTCCAGTCCGGGCGGGACGCCTACACGCGCCACTGGTTTTGTTACCGATCGTCCTACTGGTCGTCGTCGGCTGCGAGGGCCGTCGGAACGTCGACGACTTAGTCCACGATAACGCGATGGTCTATTACGCAGAGGCCGCCCCCGTTTCCCTCGTTCCCAACGTCTATGCTCTCCCAGGAGAAACATCCGACGAAATCGAAGTCTCGAAACACCTTGGTGAGCTCGTTTTTTCGGGTCTGGTTCAAAAGGCCGGACCGGACGAGCACGGGGACGAGCAGCTTGAATGGGATCTGGTGCAACCGGAGGTAGCCGGAGCCGACGGGTTCCAGTACGGGGGGGAAGGGATCGGGCTCGGAGACCGAAGACATATCACAATCTACCTGCGCCGGGACGTCAGCTGGCACAACGGTGAGCGGCTGAACGCAGGCGACGTCGAATATACATTCGACGCGCTTATGGAAGGCGACTCTCCGCTTTCGGGTTGGCTCAATGCCTTCATTAAAGATGTGAAACAGAGCGGTTCTTCACAGGTGCAGTTCGAGATGCGGATGGACACGAGTCGGGAATTCTTTAAGGAGGTGGTTAGTCCGGTGAAGATCCTGCCCAGAAGAATCCAGTATGAAGGGCAGTGGCGGAACATGCCGCAGGATCTGAACGACGGCTCCGAGCTCAGCCACACTTTCCGAAGCCAGCCAGTCGGGACTGGTCCCTATAAGTTCGACTATGTGCATGAGCCCACCGGCGCGATCGTCTTCGAGCGGCACGACGACTACCACTTCGACGGTCCGGAGATCTGTCGCATCATCGTGCAGCCGGAGTCTGATTCGACGCAACGCGCGCGTGCTTACGACGATGGGCCTGCGGGAATAGTCGCTCACTTGGGCCCGGAGGAACGGGAGCTTCTTTCCGGCCAAAATCGCACCGTCGAGTATGAGCCTTACTCATTCTCGATGCTAGCGTTAAACCAACGGCAATCGCCCTTTTCTAATCGCGAGGTTCGGAGGGTGATAGCCGAGTCCATTGATCGGGAGGCGCTGCTCGAGTCCTTTCAGTCCGGCGGTCGCTCGCACGGAGGTGCCAACGAGTCGGTTTTCCCTTCGCATTCGCGCTACGTCGCCGATGCACCAGGGGCGTTCGAGACTCGGCACACCGATCGCTCTGGCGCGCCCGCGGTTTTCGATGCCGACTACGCTACGGATGGGCCGTTGCAACTCCTCGTGTCGGAAGCGCTGTTCGGCGCAAACGCCGTGGCAGGCTTCGTCGAGGAACTCGAGCGACAGCTGGCTCCGGCTGGGCTGGATCTGTCCCTCGAAAACGAAGACGCAGCCGGCTACTGGGCAAGGCTGGAAGATGGTGCTTTCGACCTGGCATTGACACATTTCTCCGGCTTCGACTACTTCTTCGATATCCTCCAAATCCTCAGGTCCGATGGGCGCTTGAATCTCCAGGGAGTGGAGGATCCTGAGCTGGATCGGTTGCTGACTCGCTTCGGCGAGACCGTATGGTGGGAGGACACTGAACGCGGCCCCGGCCTGAAGACGTTATCGCGGCGCATTCACGAACGCGTGGACCAACGAGTGCACGGCATCCCTCTGTTCTCGGAGGCGCGGACTTCCGTTTTCAGTAACCGGCTCGACGGTGTGGAGATACATCCCGAGGTCCTCTTTGCTGACGTGAACCGGTGGTCGTTGCGGTAGGTCATTGGTGATTCGATTTCTTCGAGTGGTTTTCCATGAGCTCGTCCTCAAAACAGCGTTTCCGGCGGTAGTCTCAACGCTTCTGATGTTGGTGGCCCTTTCGCTCGTGTCCTATGAAAGAGGCCTTGTGGTAAGAACTCGTACGTTGGAGGAACGATCGGAGCAGGATGAGACCGTCGAGATTGAGGCGTGGCACGCGTATATCGATTGGCTCGAACGACTTGGGGAAGGAGATTATGGGCGCGATCGATATGGCCGCCGGATAGCTGACTACCTTGGGTACGCGTTTCGTCAATCTGGGTTCCTGCTTGTGGGGTCCGTGGCAGCTGCTCTTCTTGTGGGTTTACTCTTCGCGTCCTACATGCCGCGGCGACGGCGATTTCGACTCGCAATGCTTCCGGCATTGGTGGCTACTGCGCTCCCAAGCTTTTTTGCGGGAATGACGGTGTTAGGTGCTCTGGGGTACAGACCGTATGACCAGTGGAACCTGGTCTATGCTTTCGTGACGCTCTCTCTCGTCAACGGGGTAGCCTTGGAAGCGGCTACGCTTGGAATGGCTGCTTCTGATAGCGAGCGAGATCGGAACTACGTTCTCGCAGGGCTGTTGCGGGGCTTGCGATTTCGTCGTCTTCCCTTGCCGGGATCGGTGGAGCGCCACGTCTATCGCACTGCAATTCCTCAGGTTCTGTCAGCAGCCAAACGAGCGGTGGCGCCGGCTGTTGGAGCGCAGCTGATCATCGAGCAGTTGTTCGGTCTGCGCGGTCTGAGTTCCTTGCTCCTCAACGGCTTTCTCAATCAAGACGTTTCTCTGGTGCTTACAGTGTTCCTGTACACGGTGGTTCTGTGCCGCCTGGTAACGCTTGGGCTGGCTTTCCTCGCTTGGGGGCTCTCGAGGGGGAGCTATGGAGCATAGAAGACCTCCGGGGCATGGAGATATCGCGTTTTACGTCACCGCGGCGCTCTGGCCGTTTAGTCTAGCATTTGCCCTCCCGATTCTGCTTGTCAAAACCGCACGTGGCGAAGTGCCGGCTCGGCGCGGAGTGTCGTTTGTGTTTGCTCCTCTTGTTGCGCTCGTCGGTTCGTTTCGCAGTCGCGATGTGGAGCGAAGCGCAGGATTCGCGTGTGTGATGCCACTTCTGGCCGGCGCGGCAGCAGGCCTCATTCTGGCCGGAGGGGGACAGCTACCTCTTGAGCATCGTCTTTCCCAGTTCGCTGTGGGCTTCGGTCGGCTTGCTGTAACGGCCACGGTTTCTGTGGCAACAGCATCAGCAATCGGCGTTGTGGTGACGCTGCCGTGCCTCAGGCCGAAAGGGAGAGCTTCCGCCGAGATGCTGTTTGAGGTGCTCGAGGCTGTTCCGTTGGTCCTGGTCTTGATTGTGCTTATCGGCTTCACCAGGGCTGGGGAGGCGCGTCTGGCGGGGCTGTGGGTGAACCTATTCGTGGGCGTCGTTTCGGGGCTGTTCTTGTCCCCTCTGCCGGGACGCCGTATCATCGACCGTGTCGATGAGCTGAGGCTAGGCTACTTCTTCTCCTCGTTGCGGCTGCACGGAGTCCCAGAGTGGAGAATCGTGTTGTTTCACGTTCTTTGGAACAATAGCAAGAAGCCGCTGATGCTTGCCTGCGTTGGGGCGTGGACGCATGTGGTTTTGGCCGTGTTGGCGCTCGACTTCCTGCTAACTCAGTTTCCCGTCGTCGGTGGAGACGCCGTCACAGGCTGGATGGAGACGTTCTTCACCAGATCGGCCCTCCAGGCGTTTCTTTTTCCGCACGAAGTGACGGGTATTCAGTGGATTGAGGCGGCGTATCCGATCTTCTTTGTGACGCTATACGTCGTCGGATTGCGCTTGGTAGCGATGGGGCGCAAGGTTCCAGCCGTCAGCGTACTAGTCGACTCGGCAGACGCCGAAGAGGACATATCAACCGTATGATTCTTGCAACTCGTGATCTATCTGTAGGTATACGACGAAGCGACGGTACGGTTCCCCTATTGCAGGGGTTGGATCTGACGGTGCGGCGCGGTGATATCGTAGTCCTCCGCGGTCCTTCGGGAAGTGGCAAAACCACGTTGCTCAAGGCCATCATGGGTGTTCTCGACCTCAAGCGCTTCGTGGTCTCGGGGAAGCTTCTATACTTTTCTACTTCCTCCGAGGCAGAGGCAACGGAACCGGAGGCCGTCTCCGGAGGTGCTACGCCGTACAACGCGGATGATCACTTGCTCCGCCGCTTCGGAGGTACCGAGATCAGAGGAGTTCTGCAAGGACCGGAAACTCAGCTAAGCCCTTTCGTTTCAGTCTGGAAACAGCTCAAGGAGGCGTATCGCCGTGAGAAAGGGCCGGAGCGGCGAGCTCTCATGAATTCCACACTCGAAACATTGGGACTTGCGTCTCGGGATCTGCGACGAGTTGGGCGAAAACTCAGTCAGGGACAACAACAGCGGGCGCTACTCGCGTGCGCGCTGCTTCCTTGCAGGTTGCTTGTGTTGGATGAACCGTCAAGCGCGCTGGATCCAGAGCGAAGGCGTCGCTTATTTGAGAGAATAGCTAAGGACGTGCAAAGCGGCAGGATCGGTGCGGCTATCATCAGCACCCACGAATCGGAGGTCCTTGCCCTTCGGGGCAGCGCTGCGACCCTCAAGGTACAGAACCTGCGGCAAGTAGAAGAGTCCCGCGACGAGGGTGAAGCAAGTCCGTCATCGGTTGCCGGCAACGGTTCCCTGGGCTCGCACCAATTTGATCGTCGGACCACGCGCCGAACCTTCGAAGCTCCGGCAAGCAACTGCGTTCCGGCCGACGAACCCGTGTTGCGTATTCGCGAGTTGTCGCAGGGGTACGGGGGAGCAGTCCGTGCCCAATCGAACCCGGTTGTTCACGGTTTCGACTTGGACGTGTATCAAGGCGAAATCGTGGGGATTCGAGGTGAAAGTGGCCGGGGGAAGTCCACAATACTGAATGCGACCGCCCGTATTCTCGATCATACCCGGGGGTCTGTGTACTATCGAGCATCCAGCTCCGAGTGGGTTGACCTGGTGCGTCTCCAACCGGACGGCGCAATGCGGGAGTCAAGACGCATGCGGCAGTTACGAGCTGAGATCCAGTTGATTCCTCAGTATGCAGCGGCGATGTTCGATCCGGAGGAGAAGTTTCAGAACGCATTCCGTGAGAGTTGCACAATAGCCGGAGTCGATTTTGCTCGGTGGCAACGTCATGAGCTCTCGGATCTCCTGTACATGCTCGGTTTCCGACCGTCTTGTGCAGCGTCGTTGCCGGCTAGGTATCCGCATGAGGTGAGCGGCGGCGAGCGACAGCGACTTGGGGTGCTTCGTGCTCTGATCGTGAGGCCCCGACTTCTGCTTGCCGATGAGATTACCTCCGATTTGGATCCGGGTAGCAAGACTCGTATTGGTAACGCGTTGAGAGATTGCTTGGGAGACGAAGCTTCGGTGATCTGTGCGTCACACGACAGACGATTCTTGGACGAGTTTTGTGATCGTGTAGTCGAGATTTGAGCGGAAAGGAAGGGAGCCCATCATGCGAATATCGGTGGACGAGATACGAAAGACCATCCTTCTTGCTATGACAGTCTGTATTGTGGTTGCGACACTCCTATCGGCCTTCTTTGGGGCCATGGAGGCGGGCATAATCAACGCACGTTCCTATCTGGCGATGGTCGTGCTGTTCGCGCTGCTCTTGGTAGGATGTGCTTCCTTCCCCGAAAGTTGGAACCGTTCTAGCCGCTCGCGCTTTTCTCCGTACGGTTTCGGTGCTGTTACTTCGTCACGGCGACGCTTGGTTGATGAAGTTCTTCTTCGTTTCGGTCTTGAGGAACCTAGGTACCGGTTCGAGCCGGTAGTCCCGTTAGTTTCCTTGCTGCTGTTCGGGTATTCGGTAGATCGCGTCTTCGGGAGTTTCTTGGCTCTTGGTGTTTCGCCAGTACGTTACATAGCGGCGCCGGTTGTCTTTGCACTTGCCACGGTGTACGTGTCGCTTGTTGCGGTTAGGGTTGGCGAGAATGCCGCAAGCAGAACGATAATGAATCTAAGGAGAAGGTCATCCGCTTTTGAGCGCGTCTCGCTTCGTGCGCAAAGGTTCGGGCTGACCGTTGTTATGCCGATTCTCATCGTGCTTCCACTCCTGGTATCCGGACATGAACCGCGGTATCAAGAAGCCTACGAGCCGAGGCTGTTCGAAGAGTTCGAGGCGGCCGTCCGGGAAGCTTCCGACGAGAGCACGAAGGACAGCATTCGAGGGTTCTACTACCAGGGAAAGCAGCTTTCCCAGGCGGGGCCATACTCTTCCCGTGACGACCTCGCCGCCGCCAGAGATCTATTCCTCCGCCTGGCGGATATCTACGGTGCAGAGACCGGAAGGGGCGAAGCTGCGCTCATGGAGATCTGGATGGCCGACGACATGCTTCGAGACGGCAGTGAGCCAAATGAAGATGCCTTTGAGCGAGCGCTAACGAAGTACGGGACGGCAGTTACCCGTACTGCGGAAGCGCTCGCTTCGGACCCGGGCAATCCTACAAGTGGGGCGGTGCACTATTACGCCCGGCACCGGTACCGCACGTTGCTCGAAGAGTTCCGACTGAGCGCGGAAATGGAAGTGCCGGACGATGCCGCCGTTGAGCTGGATACCGTTGAAGGCGACCTGCGGCAGTATGCCCGTCAGCTTCGTCGCAAGGAGGCTTTGAGCGAGCGGGAAATGCTCGTGCTGGCTACCGTTTCAAAGAATCCATTGCTCAAACGAACGCTTCTCGATGGTATCGTGGAACACCGCGAAGAGGTTAACGAGACGATTCCGCCGGCCATGACAAACGAGTCACTCTACGAGCGAACTCTTCGCGAACACGTGATCGCCGCTCTTCCCAATGGCGTACCTGATGTCGCGAAACTCGAGGAGCTCCAGACGAACCAGAACCGTCTTGCCTCGCTTGTCACCAAGACGCGCCTTCTCTCCGGATACGAGGAGGATGTAGCCGATGTGGCGGTGCCGCCGTACATGATTGCCCAATTGAATTGGCTTGCTGTCCGGAGGGCTGCCGCGGGGAGTCTCCTCCTCGCCGCGTTTATCGTGCTGGCGGTTCTAGATGCTTATCCCTGGCACCGGAGGGCACTAATAGTCCTGACGGTTGCGCTCTTGACGGCGTACGCTGCCGTCAGTTTTGTGCAGCCGGCTGCGGTTCCAGTATGGCATGATCTCGTGTCCGTTCCGGCTCGGTGGCCTCTTCTGGGGTTGTAGGTATTGCCACATCCTCGCGTTAAGTGAGTACTCGGGTGGCAGTCGGGCGTAGCGGTATCGCCCCTATTCAAAGCGGGGCCGACACATGCCGGCCCCGCAGGCATCTCTGCCTACCCCGATTCCCGCGTTCACCGACTGCCGCCGTTGTCCCCGTCCCCGCCGAATTGTCGCCACTTCTCCGTGGTCTCGCCTCCGCCGGCAGCGACGGCATTTTCACCGATTTCCCACGCCACGCGCTCGAAGCATATGGCAACAGTCCCGGGGAGATAGATGTCCAGGCGGTGATCGAGTCGCTCAGATTAGGTTGACCTTACTGTATACCGCTCTGTACGCTTTCACCAAGGGCAACGCTGGACGTCTATGCTTACACAGAATTCGTCACAAAGGGCCGCGACCCTTGCAGAGCAGCTTGAGGAGGCAATAGGTGAGGTGATCGTCGGCAAGCGTTCGGCGATCTATGCAATGCTCGTTGCTCTGTTCGCGGGAATGCATGTGCTCATCGAGGATATCCCCGGGGTAGGCAAGACGACCCTTGCCCGTACGCTGGCACGTTGTACGGGACTCGACTTCGGAAGAATACAGTTTACTCCGGATCTGCTTCCCGGGGATATCGTCGGAATGACGGTGTGGAGTCCGGAGAAGCAGGAGTTCGTGTTCAAGACCGGAGCGATCATGCATCAGTTTGTGCTCGCCGACGAGATAAACCGTGCCAGTGCACGAACTCAGAGCGCGCTCCTGGAGGCAATGCAGGAAGGATCGGTCACGGTGGACGGACGGAGCTTCCCGCTGAGCCAACCGTTCTTCGTCGTGGCAACCCAGAACCCCATCCAGTTTGCCGGCACGTTCGTATTGCCCGAGGGCCAACTCGACCGTTTCGGCGTCTGTGTCACTCTAGGCTACCCCGATCAGGACGAAGAAGCGCATGTTTTGCGACGCTTTCGCGCGGAAGATCCCCTTCTGAGAACCGAACCGATCACCTCACCGGAGGAGATTCTCCAGGTGCGCAAGGACGTACAGTCCACACAGCTCGACGAGAAGATCGAGCGCTACATTGCCGGCTTCGCCGGAGCAACTCGGCACAATCCGCATCTTCGTCTCGCGTTGAGCCCTCGGGGAAGCATGCACCTTATGCGGGCGGCTCAGACCTACGCAAAACTCGACGGACGTGACTATGTGATCCCCGAGGATGTCGACCGTGCGGCGACCTTTGTCGCGCCGCACAAGCTGGTCATGAGCGAAGAGGGGAGGATGAAAGGGATGTCGACCGAGGACGTCGTAAGACAGATACTTGCGGGAATCGACAAGCCGGACAGATTGTAGTCCCGCTCTTACGATGAGCAGAGCTCGATGACTACGCGATGACTACGACGGGGGACAGAGGATCTCCATGAAGCGTGCCCCACAACCAGATCGACCGGCCGTACGCATTAGTGTTGTCGCAATTGCTACGTATGCGTTTGCCGCCGCCGTCTTCTATCTTGCCGCTGCGTACCTCGGAGGCGCGTATCCGTACGTGTTCTCTCTGTTGATCGTCCTGCCCGTGGTGGATCTTCTCTATGTGGTACTCTGCGTACGGACGCTTGAGATACGGATTACAACAACGCCGGAACTGATGGTGCGCGGAGCGGAACACAAGGTCACCGCCCGGCTGAGAAACCGTTCTCCGATTCCGCAGTTGGGGTGGATTGTTCATTCATTTGCATCCGGACCTGGTCACGATACACAGCATGAGCACGGACGGGCAGTGGCCATCCCGGGCAGGATGGAGCGCCGCATAAACCGCACACTATCGTGTCCTCACCGCGGCAACTATCGTCTCGGCATCGGGCCGATCGAGCTCGGTGACCCACTGTCATGGATAACTATTCGCCTGCGCGGTGTCTCGCGTGAGTTTCACGTCTATCCGCGGATCCATGCCGCCAACGTTGACATACGCGGGAGTGCCGGAGCTATCCAAGGGGAGAATCCGGGCAACTCCCGCAGCCTTGCGGCCGATCCAAGCGACTTTCGCGGGCTCATAGAGTACCGGGAGGGGATGCCGATCAAGCACATTGCCTGGCGAAAGTTTGCGGCACACGGAACGCCGTATGTCAAACAGTACGACTCGAGCGAGAGCACGGGAGTCAGCATCTACCTGGATCTGCGCAAACCTGTGGGGGATCCTGAAACGGTCCTCACGCGCCAGGACCTCACGATCGAGCTCTTGGTCGCGATCGTCAAACGGCTGCTCGAGCAGTATACGCCCGTCGAAGTCCACGCACTGGGGGCTGACGTCTTTTCATTCACGGCGGCAGATCCTTCCCTGTTCGACGAGTTCTACCGCTCGACCAGTCGATTGACCTTCGGCCATGTCGGGTCGCCCCGCCGTCTGCTCGATACCCACCGGCGAGAGCAGCACGGACAGCGTCCGCTCGTTGTCGCAATCACCCATACACCTGATACGGAGCTTTTCACCCTGCCTGCCTTGTCCTCATCCGGCGGGACCCGATACCGCGTTGTTGCCAATGTGCACGGATGGCCCTGGGAGCAGTTCGAACGAAATCGCTCTCTCGCCGCATCGCTACTGCCGCACGACACGCGCGGCGACAGCGGTGTTATCCTTATCGATAGTATGAGTCGACTTGCGGAGGGAATCGCCTTGTGAGCGAATGGCGGAGTGCGCACCAGGATACCGCAGCCGGCCACCTTGGGGCAAACGCAAGCCGGGCGGCATATTCAAAACACACGTATATTGCCGCAACACTGATCGCGTTGGGTCTGCCGGTGGCGACCGCAGTCATACTTCGAGCCACGCATGCGTTGCCGATCACTCTTCCGCCGGCCGTTTTGGTTGTGCACCTATTCTCTGTTCAGGCGCATGGAAGGCAGGCGAGGACACGGAAGCAGGCCGCTATCGCACTCGGGTTCCTTGTTCCCGCGTTCGCGGCGTTAACGCTCACGCGCATTCTCATTATTCCGTACTCTCTGTACGACGCGTGGTTTCGCATGATTCAGCTCGGACGCGTCGGAGGAAGCGTGGCGCAGGTATTCGTCTATGTCTCGGCAGTTATGGGCTCGCTTATCGGGGGTAGCGCGTACAGTCGCGGGCTGCTCCCCGCGCTTGCTGCGGGGCTGCTCACAAGCCTTGTTATCGCCGGAATCGTTCTCAGCTCATTCCTCCTCTTTTTCCTCGCCGTTCCAACCGCCGCAGTGACAATCGCCTTGTACCAGGCCGGCGGATCAAAAGCCGGTAATCCGCGGATCGCGTTTCGCCTCGCGACAGGACTGGTTCTGGTTGCCGCCTTGGCGGCGCTCGGTCCGGCTGCGTTTATGCACGGCGCCGCGGGCAATCGATACATAGATACGGTCCTGTCTCCGGGACTGAGAGATGCGGTTCTGCGGGCGTTTCCGAACTTTCCCATGCGCTACGGCGTTGGAATGTACGGATACTCGCTCGATAGCAGCAGCCTCGGCGGCCGTCCCTCGGTGTCGTGGCAACCGGTCTTTGAAGTGGAAGGCAGAGCCGGCGAGCGTATCTATCTGCGCACGGAAATCTACGATGTGTACTCGGGCACGAGCTGGGAGCGCAGCGCGCAGATGCTCCAGGCGCGCCGGCGCGCCACATCGCTTAGAGATGACTCGCATGAACAGGTAGACTCAGAAGCTCAGCTGGAGGAGATAGCGGTCACGTTCTTGACCGACATGTATGAAGCGGTCCCTCACACGCTCTCGACACGCCACGTAGCGTTCCCTGACCGGAGCGATACGGACTCGATGATCGGGCATCTCGACACGGGCTACCGGTTTGACCTGCCGCCGGGACCCGAGGAGACGATTCGATTACACCGCTACGAAAGAACCGAGGATGAGTCCGAACCGCAGGAGACCGGGGAATACCTGCAGATACCCCCGGAATTGCCGGAAGAGGTGCGGCAACTTGCACGGAGGTTGGAAGCTGACCAGGACGATCCTCGAGCGATCCTCAGGAACATTAACAACTATCTCTCCAGCGGCGAGTTCACCTATACGCTTGAAACCGACGAGAATCTTGAGTTCGTTGACTTTGTGGATAACTTCCTTTTCGACACCAAAGAAGGATACTGCGTCCAGTTTGCCACGAGCTTCACGGTCCTCGCGCGACTGAACGACATTCCGACCCGATATGCAACCGGCTTCCTTGTGAACGTCCCGCACCCGTTCGAAGAGCCGGAAGAAAGGTTTGACCATCTCCCGCGGGAGCCTCAGGAGCTCGACGAACGTACGGCGACCCGCGTCTCAGGCCTCAATGCACATGCGTGGCCGGAAGTCTGGTTGCCCGATAAGGGGTGGACGACCTGGGAAGCTACCCCGCCCATGCAGGGCGGTGAGTTTCCCGGCTCGGCTTTCTTTGCGTCGGAACAGGACGACCTGACTCGACGGCAGCTGGAAGAGATCGCCGGCGATGACGAGCGCCGCCAGGAAGACCCGGAAGACGCCGGGGAAGCGGAAGACGCGCAGGACGCGGAAGCCGCCCAGGCGGCCACGGACGCCGAGCAACGGCAGCAAGCCGGCGAGGACGGCCTCGGGCCGTTTTGGGCGTTCGTTTTCGCCATAGGAGCGGCAACCATCATCCTGGCCGCCTTCCTCTTCGGCCACAGGCGCTTGTGGCCGGGCCGGCTTCCCTCCGATACGCGGGGCGCCATCAACCGGCTGGCGCTTCAGCTCATAGGTCGAGCGAACGAGTCGGGCATTGCCGAGCCGCATCGCATCGGATACCGGCGATGGGGAGCCTACCTCGCCCGGCTCCTCCCGAAACGGCGTCGCGTCGTTGAGCGTACCGTAGATGTATTTCTGCGAACGATGTTCGCCGGCTATCACCCGAGCCGGGTAGAGGTGCATCGCACCTGGCTTCTGTCGCGCTCGCTTCGCAGAACCAGGTTGCCGCGGTTGCCGCGGAGGGACGGCGCGCGGCGCCGGCGCGTCGGGAAGCCACCGGATTTAGGTTATCCAATTACTTGAGGTTCGATTGCTCATCCCCCGAGAAACTCCCGCTGCATGTGAGCCTCGAAGTTCCGCGGACGATCGATCTGAAAGCTCTCATCGTCGATCGCACCGAACGTTGACTCGAGCTTTGAAGCTATGGCCCACTATGGAGCTACATGGACGAGTTAAGCCCCCGCTTCTGGGAGATCTTCTTCGAGGTCTACGAAAGCCTGCCTCGTCAGGGGCCCGGCAACCGTACGTGCGCCGCCAAAGCCCTTGGCCTCTGCCGCGAGCTGCCGGAATCTCCGGCGATACTCGACCTGGGGTGTGGCGTCGGCGGACAGACTCTCCAGCTCGCTGAGATGACCTCGGGTACGATCGTCGCAGTCGATAGCCACCCGCCGAGTATCGAGCGGCTGCGGGCGGCTATTGCGGAGCGCGGGCTTTCGGAGCGCATCACCACGACCGTGGGAGATATGGCCAATCTGGACGACGCGCTTCGGAGCTTCGATCTCATCTGGTCGGAAGGCGCACTCTACAGCATCGGCCTTCGGAGCGCCCTTCATGTCTGTCATGGATTGCTGCGGCCGGGCGGCTACTTGGCGTTTACCGATGCGGTTTGGCGCAAGGAGAACCCACCTCCTGAAGTCCGGGCCGGCTTCGACCTGGACTATCCCGCTATGGGATGGCTCGAGGACGATCTATCGGCGATACACGACTCGGGATTCGAGGTCGTCGGGCACTTCACGCTGCCGGATGAAGCGTGGTGGGACGATTTCTACACGCCCATGGAAGCTCGTATTGCGGAGTTGCGCGGCAGATACGCCGGTGATGTAGAAGCGTTGGGCATACTCGACCAACTCGCCGAGGAGCCGGAGATGCACCGCCGCTATTCGGACTTCTACGCCTATGAGTTCTTCGTTGCGCGTCGTTGAGCGAAAACCGGTAACTAGAACCTGCGATTTCGCCGTTCAGATGAGCAAGAAACAAGTGAAGCTCCTGTTTTCACGACAAGAGATCACCGCTTCGAATAGACGTGCTCTCTTGACGTGTGTGCTCAGAGCATGGCACTTTCGCGCTCCATATGACGACCGATCGGCCGGACGACGTAAGTGACATTCAGAAACACTATGACTCGAATCCGGAGCTCGAGCACGATCGACTGAACCGGCATCCCATCGAGTACGGGATCACCATGCGATACTTGCGCGAGTTCTTGCCTCCGACCGGAACGATCCTGGAGATCGGGTGCGGGGCAGGTACATACACCGTTTCGCTTGCCGGGCTCGGCTATCGTGTGACCGCTGTTGATCTGTCGCCACGGCTCATCGAGCTCTGCCGGCGCTCTGTGGAAGGCGCAGACGTCACGGACCGGGTTGAACTCTCTGTCTCGGATGCCAGAGACCTCTCAGCCGTCGCGGGCGGTCACTTTGATGCGGTGCTGCTGATGGGACCGCTATACCACCTAATCCATCGTGCCGATCGGCAGCAGGCGATCCGCGAAGCTCTGAGCCGCCTGCGGCGCTCCGGGATCTTTGTCTCTGCGCACATCAGCCGCTACGGCATGCTGACGCACATCGCGCAGACAGTGCCGGGGTGGATTGAGAGCTCCCAGAGTGTCGAATCCGTCCTCAGCCACGGACACGACGGGGAGACCAACCCGCGTGATGGACAGTTCCGTGGGTACTTTGCTACCGCGGAAGAGCTCGGCCCACTGCATGAGGAGTGCGGAATCCGGACTGTCGCGGTAGCGTGCTCCGATCCCGGGGCGGCCGCGCTTGACCACGCATTCCGGGAGTTGCCGGAGAACCAACAGAGACACTGGCTCGACCTGTTCTACCGAATCAGTGCCGAGCCGTCATACGTAGCGAGCTCCTCGCATCTGATATACATCGGCCGGCGACCGTGAGGGGGGGGGGCGGCCTCTCCTTGGCACCGTCGGCCCAATCGCACGAGCGCGCCGGAGTTGCGCGGGGTCCGCCGCGGCAGACCGCCCGGGCATCTGTCAGACGTGCACGATCGAGCCGGCAAAGCCGGGATCGCGCGCAATTGCCTCGGCCAGTTGCGCGCGGTGGCACTCGCGGTAGTCCGCCTCGTAGCACATGAGGGCTGAGCATCCGTGCTCTCGCGCCGCGAGCTTTATGGCGGCGATGGCGTCGGCTGCTTCGCCAAGGATTTCGGTTTCGTAGCGCGCGAAGAACTCGGCCCGGGTTTCTCGGTCCGGGCTCTTGAGCATTGACCGGAGCTCCTTGCCGCCGGAACCGTCGTGTTGGGTGTGGGAGAGATCGTGGACGTTCGGGCCGACTTGACCGGCGCTCACCTGTCGGCGCTTGTCCCGCTTGCGGCGGCATGGGAATCGTATATGACCTGAGCTATGTGGGACTGCCGATTCTCCTGTTCGCGTTGCTGGAGCCGGCCCACGGTGTCGCGCCGTTCGCGATCTGGGCCTATACTGGCTCCTGTTGAACGAAGCCCCGTACAAGTGGTAGCAGCAGCATCTGCCGGGCTACCTTCCATGGTGCTTCGGCCGGTACTCGACATTCGGCAGACCTTGGAAGTCGGCGTCTTGGGTCCATAGAGTTGCGCCGTGTACTCCAGCAGTCGCGAGGATAACACTATCAGCCATGGGCAGAGCCTTTTCGACGCTCAGCCTTGCCGCCAGTAGAGCCACCCTGCCGTCGAGATCCACGACTGTTCCCTGCTGCATAGCGGCCACGGTCTGAAGCGCACGGTCTTCGTCGAGTTCCTGTAGGACCTTTTTGAACACTTCGTAGAGCGTTACGGACGGAACTACCAGCTCGTCCGTTTGCGTAATTGCGCCCGCGAAAAAGTCGGCGTTTGGTCCGGCTGAGAAATACTCGAGCCAGGCGCTCGAATCGACCACATTCATAGACGGCTCACAGACGATCTGCATCCCGCTCGACGACCGTGTCGATCCCTCGGAGGAACCCGCGCATCTCCTCCATAGGGCGGACCGGAATGAACTCAATCCTATCCCCATAGACGAGCGCTTCCACCTTCTGGCCGGGATAAAGGCCGAGCTTCTCTCGAATCGACTTAGGGATGACGACCTGGTACTTGGGTGATATCGTCACGGTGTTCATACGTTGTCTCTCTCTCGACTTCAGTAGCGTAATACGCTTTGACGATCGAAACAAGCAGCTTTCATGGCTACCGCACGCGTGCGGTAAAACTCCGGCGGAGGGAGCGACCCGGTGCCGTGCTAAAGCTTCGCCTTGACCCCGAGGTGGTGCCGGCGGGCCGCTTACCCGGATGGATGAGCCTCCGGTCTGGTGAGCCGGCGCTTCTGTGCCGCGAGGAGGAGCGAGCCTGTTACCCCGGAGAGCGCCGGGATGGCCAGCGAGACGGGCTCGCTAACGGTCTCTGCTACGACCGACATGATGAAGGGGATTACCAGTCCGCCGGCGGGGATCGCAACCTTCACCGCGGCGATAGCGGTGCCGGTCATGGCGGGTAGCGCCAGGCCGGTGTAGGTGACGATGAGGGGGAGGAGCGAGCTGACCGTCAGCCCTGCAACGAAGAGCAGGCCGTAGACGAGGATGCCGATATCGACGAAGTAGATGAGCGCCATGCAGAGTGTCGCCCCGGCGAAGAGGAGCCGGAGATTCCGTATCATATGCTGCTCGCGGGTCAGCGAGGCGATGAGTACCCGGCCGACCGCCATGCCGCCGATAAACAGGGCCAGCCCGAGGTTGGCGGGAACCGGCTCGAACCCACGGTAGTCGATGAGAAAGGTCGGTACCAGCCCGATTGTGGCAACCTGCATGCCGTATCCACAGATCATGGCGGCGAACATGACCGCAACCTTCGGTTCCCGGCCGACTATTCCGAGCCGTTGGCGCGGCGTCAGGTGCCGTCCGTCGCGGCGGGGGGCCATGTAGGAGAGGGCGAAAACCACTGCCAGGACCGCCGCGGCCACTGCCGCCTGCTCCATGCTGCGGCGCCAGTCGAGCTGGAGGAACATGAGATAGACGGTGATGATAAGCGACCCGAGGGTTACGAAGAGGTGATTGACGCTGATCGCGAGCGCGCGGCGGCGAGTGTAGATCTCAAAGAGCAGCGGATCGGTGGCGGCCTCGATTCCGCCGACGCCGATACCGATTCCCACCATGATAAACGCGTTGAGCACAAAGCTGGGGCTGCGGTAGAGCGAGAAGTAGGTCACCGCGACGATCGCGGCGGCGAGCGCAAGAATGCGGGTCTTGCTCCGGATGTCCGAGAGATAGCCAAACAGGAGGATGGCGGCGACAAAGCCGGCGTTCTGTACGGTCAGCAGCATGCTCACCTGCGCGGCGCGCAGGCCGATCGCCGGCGCGGCGGCTCCGATGACGGCGAGCCCGACACCGAGCAGAAGCATCGACGCGAACGAGCCGCCGGTCAGGCTCACCTTGCGGACGGGAGAGAGTGCCTGCATGGCGGGAAGCTTGGCTGCAGGGGCGGCCGGAGTCAAGGGTGAGTCCGCCGCGGTGGCTGGGCTACTGCTACGCGGCGCCACCTCTTTGCGCGAGCGATACGGAGGGGCGCGCAGCGCGTCCCGGCGCGCCGGGACCGGAGGCGAGAGCCGGAGCCCGGAGTAGCGCGGTCCGGGCGGGCACGCGCGGAGTGGGGGAGGTCCGGCGCCGGCTCCGGCGGCGCCGGGGACCCGGATGGCGGGCGCTTGCCCGCGCGGACGCGCCCGGAGGATTCCTCGAGACGCGATAGGAGCGTGCGGGGGTGCTCGTCGGGAGTCCGCGGGCCGGGCCGTTTTGTGCCGAGTCGTGAATGCGGCGGATCTTCTTAGGCCTCGCATGGTACGGCGTCGCTGCGCTATACTCCCGAAAAACCGATACACGGGAGCAGATCGAGCATGGGTACAGACGGCGAGAACTCAATTCAGCCTGGCGATATTCTTTCGTACCGTTTTCTCTCCGAGCCGCGATTCACTGTTGGGGCCGCGGGGGCCGCGGGGGCCGGCGCT
>Ga0207421_10002303_pt1 | contig 23772 bp, 23 predicted proteins | sample SodLakKL_010_SED_4_FD_187542 | JGI IMG/M metagenome (GOLD analysis project Ga0207421, IMG submission 187542) | Alkaline sediment microbial communities from Lake Tanatar, Kulunda Steppe, Russia - 8KL_010_SED (SPAdes) (version 2) | ecosystem: Environmental > Aquatic > Non-marine Saline and... | reverse complement strand
GCAGCCTTCCACATAATACATTTTCCTGATATACTCAATATCGACCACTTCAAGCACTTCCTTTCCTCCTGTCTACGGTTTTTTGCGAACAAAACCAGTATACAGGATGAGGGTCTTGGGGTGGTCAACTTCTGATTACCGTTTTGCTTGAAAGTGGTCAAGTTTTAGATTACCGTTAACAGTATTGGCTTGCTGAAGGAATTGATTAGTTTGATGCAGTTAAAATAGATAAAGCAGGCGAATTAATGAATGAAGGCGTTAGTTACATAGAAAAAGCAACAGATTTAATAAAATTCATACATAAGAATATATTAACAGCATTGATAAAATACAAAGTAAAAATATTATTATCAAGTAATCTCTTGATACTACTTTAGGTTAATACAATAGTTTTAAATCAAGATAAAAAGCTATATATATGCGAAAATACTTTTAAGCACATACTATTTAATAACGACTAGAGGAGTTGACTTTAATGGCTGAATATACACCAAAAGAAAGATTAGCAAGAGTTATGAACAAAGAACCTGTTGACAGAATGCCAGCTATCTGTCCAACTCAAACTGGAACAGTAGAGCAAATGGAAGCAGTTGATTCTTATTGGCCTGAAGCACACGAAGATGCTGAAAAAATGGCAAAATTAGCAGAAGCAGGACATACTGTATTAGGCTTTGAAGCTGTACGTGTACCTTTTGATATAACAGCGGAAGCTGAGTTTTTTGGCTGTGACATTAAACCAAGTACTAAAGAACAACAACCATCTGTAGTAGGTCATGTTATAAAAACCGCTGAAGATATTGAAAACTTGAAAGGATATTCACTTGATAAAGGAAGAATTGGTGTAGTATGCGATGCTATAAAAATACTTGCTGATAAATATGGTGATGAACTACCAGTTATGGGAAGTATGATTGGTCCTTTTTCATTAGCACAACACTTAAATGGAGATGAATGGTTCACAAAAATTTTTACAGATGAAGAATTTGGTCTTAAACTATTAGAATTCACAACTGAATTTAATATCCAATATGCTAAGAAAATGGTTGAGAACGGTGCCGATACAATGGTATTGATTGATCCAACTGCAAGCTATGAGCTTATCGGTGCTCAGTTCTACGAGAAGTTTGTTGTCCCATATCATGCAAAAATTGCTGAAACAATGAAAGAAATGGGTGTCACAATTACATTACACATATGTGGGAACACCACCAATGGACTTCCATTAATGGACAATTCAGGGTTTAATGCAATTAGTATTGACCAAAAAGTTGATGTTGCTACTGCAAAATCAAAAGTAGAAAATTCTATTTTAATTGGAAATGTTGACCCTGTAAACACTCTATGGAACAAATCACCAGATGAAGTCCGTGAAGTTTCCAAAGGGATTATTGATGCTGGTATAGAGATACTTGCTCCTGGATGCGGAATTGTCAGTAAAACACCTACTGAAAACTTGCAGGCAATGATAGAAACAGCTAAAGAGCATAATTATTAAAATAAAGTAACAAAGTAGCTTCTGGATAACTTTGACTTATCCAGTTGCACTCATTTTTTTTGTGAATAATCATATAACAATTGTTACTTATAGGTTAAAAGATCAGTTGTTAAAAACATCTATTTATGTAGATTAGATAAAGCTTATCCACAGCTATAAAAATCTTTTTTTGCTATTTCTACTTCTTCTAAAATGTTAGGATACTCATCAAACAGTGACATCATATCTAATGAAGCAAGTAAGTCTACAACACCAATAGCTGCAATTGTAGAATTTCCATCATTTGATTTTATTGGCACTACTATAACAGCTTTACCTTTGTAAGGACCATACCCAGGAATTTTCCTTGTAACTTTTTCGGTAACTAAAACTTCTTCTAGTACAGGCCCTGTATAGTTTGAATCAATTATTTTACTTTTTTCTACTCTTACACCTTTTTTATTTTTTGTTCGCATTGTTGTTGGTAACTCTAACAGAGAATGTATAGCTAAAGCTATAGGTTCGATTTCTTTTGATGTAGAGTCTGGTGTTAAACAAATTTGATCTATATAAATCTCTCCTTTAAACTGGGTATATTGAATTATAGATGTTATTATTATCCTATAATGTATTTCTTGCTATTAATATGAACATTATTATATAATCAAATGGTATAAAGCTTATCCATTTTTCGTTCATGATTTAAATATCACAGAAATAATAGATAAAACTGTTCTCACTCTTGTATTATTAGATGAAGATGCAACAAGTACTAAGAACAAGCACAAATACCTTTAATCTTCGTAAGATTTCTTTTTGTAGAAATCAAGACTTACTAAATGTACAACACTAGTAGCATTTATACACATGTTAAGACTAAAAACAGTCCTAATTAATGTTTGTTTAGTTACTCATTCAGTATTTTTATTGAACCATATGATAACAAAAATTATAGCTGAAAACAATATTATTTCAATAATTAATCCACTTAGAGTATTCTTCAATGAACGTCTCAATTATTTGTTCTTGAGTTACTTCATCTACATTAAATTCTGCAAGTGTACCGCTTCTTGAAAGAATTTCAATTTTTACAATTCTAGGTTCTTCTGAATTGCCATGCTCTGGAAATGCAAAAAATGCTTTTTGATATGTTCTACCAATAATACTTAAACAAAATTCTTCAATATACTTGTTCGTATTTTCTTCAGAACATGAATAAACAAAAAGGGTAACTGAATTTAGGCCTGTATCATCAACGTTAACAATTACCCTACGGTTATATAATTCTATTTCTTTTTTAAGCTCATCAATGGCAGGAATTACAATATTTTTAAACGTTTTACGCAACTTTAAGTGAGCAAATTTCACATTCAAATCGTCAGGGTATCTATCAGATTCTGATTTTGAGCTACTTACAATTATTTTTTCTAATTTATCTTTCCACCAACTCATTAATCATTCCTACCTAAAAGCTCCTTAATTAGTGTTTTAGTTTTAATTCTTGATGTAGTTTCTGGTGGGGGTGGTATATCAGTATCTACAACTTTATATCCTAAAGTTTCTGTTTTTAGGCCTTTGTATAAGCTATAACACATGAGGAGCATTACAAAACTAAAGGGTAGTGCTGTTGTAAGTGCCGCCGTTTCTAAACTCGCAAGGCCACCTGTTATTAGTAAAATAGCAGCAACAGCACCTTGTAAAAGTGACCAGAATACACGTAAAACTATGGGCGGATGTGGATTACCACCAGATGATAAAATAGAGATGACCAAAGATCCCGAGTCAGAAGATGTGACAAAAAAGGTTACAATAACTATCGTAGCAATTGCCGTAGTGATTAAAGCACCAGGTAGTTGATCAAGTAATACATAAAGTGAAGTTGGAACACTTTCTTGTACTGCTTCAATGATACCACCATCACCAAAAAGTTCCATATGAATTGCTGTATTTCCAAAAACAACTATCCATAAAAAAGTTATAAGTGTAGGTACCAAAAGTACACCCAATACGAATTCTCTTATAGTTCTGCCTTTTGAAATTCTAGCAATAAACATTCCAACAAAAGGTGACCAAGAAATCCACCAGCCCCAATAAAACATTGTCCATGATTTCTGCCAATCTAGGCCTATAAAGGCATCAGTTTGAAACGTTAAATAAACAATATTCTGGACATAAAATCCAATACTTTGAACATAGGAACTCAGCAAAAATATAGTTGGCCCAACAATCAAAACAAAAAGAACTAGCATTAATCCTAATGTAATATTGAACTGACTAAGCCTTTTGATTCCACGATCAAGACCTGATGCTACTGATAAAGTAGCAATTAGAGTTATAATAGCTATCAGTAAAATTTGATTGTTTAAAGAATAAGAAAGTAGACCAATATAATCTACACCAGCATTAATTTGCATTGCACCTAATCCTAGTGAAGTAGCTACACCAAAAACGGTACCAAATATTGCAATTATTTCTACGATATTACCTCTGATACCATATATTTTATCTCCGAATATTGGGTATAGAGTAGATCTTATAGTTAAAGGTAAGTCATGACGATATGAAAAGTATGCAAGAGCAAGTCCTACTATAATATAAATAGCCCATGCATGTAATCCCCAATGAAAATAAGTTAGATTTATAGCTTCCATAGCAGCATTTATTGTTTCCGGGTTTGCATCTTTAGGCTCAGCAAAATGAAGAATAGGTTCAGCTACACTGTAAAATAGTAACCCAATTCCCATCCCTGCACTGAAAAGCATTGCAAACCAAGTTGTGTTACTATATTCGGGCCTATCTGAATCTTTTCCTAGTCTAATTTTTCCAAACTTGCTAAAATAAAGTACAATTGTAAATATCAAAAAAAATGCAACTGCTAAAACATAAAACCATCCAAAACCTGTTACAATTAAATCTTGGAGTGTGCTGAAAATGTTAGACATTCTTTCAGGAAAACTAACTCCTAATATAACAAATATAAGAACTATTATGGAAGAAAAACCAAATACTTGTGGGTTTATTTTGTAAAGAAGTGGACTTTTCATTAATGACTTGCTCCATACTCTGCATGCACTTTAAAACCTATGTGAAATAATTCTTTTTTGTGCTTAATATGGATTACTAAATACAAAAATTTATCTCTATCTTGTAAAGGGATTCTCCTTAACTTAAAATAAAATAAGGTAGTTACAAATTATTTAAAACTAAAAAAAGATATATCTCCTAAATTTAATTATATTTTATATCAAAGTGCTCCACAGCCACAACCTCTTGAGAGCAACACATCTATTCTATGATAAGTATCCGCTTTATCCTCTTCGGACATATTGAAAAAACTGTCTGTATGATCTTTTCTAAGATGATTTAGAATATCATTTTTTATATTATCTGCATTATTACCAGTTACAATAAAATTGCAGTTATTTCCTAAGTCTCGACATTTAAGAACTTTCATAGTAACTTATTATCTCCAAGTAAAATAAGTCTATCTATCAAAAATCTTCTAGTAACTATTTTTTCTTTAATTGAGAATATTCTCAGATATTGACATATTCTGTATAATATAAAATAATTACAAATCTTTAATGCAAAAAATTTAAACATTCACAATTTATCACTATGCACACAAAATTAGTTAAATTCGGTTTCTTGTTGTAATTTTAAAATAAGTCAGAGGTTAAATCATTTTTTAAAAATCAGTTAAATCAAGTTTAGTTTGTTGAGTTTTAGGAATTAATCCATTTATTTCTACAACATCTTTAATCATCTCTGCCATAATTATATTACAAGCTTGAACTAATAGTTCAGATAAATACATTATTTCATAAGCTTCATCATTTGAAGGTATTGAAATTTTAGTAATCTCGTCACGATACTTTTTTAAGTTTGTATCATCCGATTCTTTTATGTAAAATTCATTTGTTTTGAAGTCAATCTTTGGATTTGTTATATTTATGCCAACTAATTTCAACTCTTGTTTGAATACTGGGCGTTTAAATAAATTTGATAAAATATAAACTGCTATTGGCCAACGCTTTTCATATTCAACCTGTTTTAGGTTTAAGGATAAAAGTGAAAAAATATTAACATCTTGCTTATTAATATCCTCTTTTCGTGTATATACTTTAGCGGGGGGAATATCTGACTCTTCAATTTTGTTAAGGTCTTTTAAAGCTCTTAAATAACCAGTTAAAACTAGCCTGTGTTCAGCACATCCTCTTGACCTTAGTTCTCTTGTAATACCACTTATTGAAAGTGATTTATGTTTCAAAATCTCGTTAATTGTAGCATAAAGTTTATCGACCATTGATATCCATGCATTAATTAACTAATAAACATGCATAAAGTTTTCTAATTATTTCAAGAAAATCCCTATATTTTTAATATAAAAAAAACCATTCAAATAATGGTGATATGTATATGGTAAATAATATTTTAATGATTATAGCTCAGAATGATTTTAGAGATGAAGAGTTTTTAGAGCCGAAAAAAGTTTTTGAATCTAACAACTCAAAAATTACTGTAGCTAGTGTCACTACCAAGGAAGCTAGGGGAATGTTGAATACTATTGTAAAACCTGATATTAGAATTGCAGATGCTAACGCAAATGATTATGATGCAATAGTAGTTGTAGGTGGTATGGGATCTAAAAAATACTTATGGGAAAACAAAAAACTACACAACTTACTGCAAGATGCAAATAATAAAAATAAGATTATTGCAGCAATTTGTATTTCACCTGTAGTATTGGCTAAATCTAAATTATTAACAGATAAGAAATGCACTGTTTTTAATGATCCTGAAAGTATCAAATTGATTAGTAAAGCAGGTGGCATTTATGAAAATAAAGATGTTAGGGTTGATGGCAATATAATTACAGGACGAGATCCTAAAAGTGCTAAAAAGTTTGGGAAGGAAATAATAAAGGCACTAAATTAATTATATTTTTTTTGATTTGTATGAAAATTGGTTTATTACTCCATAATCCTTACATTATTGACTCCGGTAATGCAAAAAATATCTTGACAAGTTTATCTAAAATAGGTACAATTGATGCAAAAATTGCTGGAACTATGGGCAAAACAGCGGTTTTTGATGCACATTTAGAAAATAAAATTGATACATGTTGCAACAAAAAACCAAGTGAAATCGTAACTAACTTACTAAAAAAAAACGATATTGCTATTCTTTTGAATCATGGTAAGTCACTATACAGTGGTGTTCGTTTTGCTTCAATAGTTGCATCAAAAATATCAAATTTACAAGATAAGCCTGTTATACACATTGAAAGGCCGGGTTGTTTTGATGAAACCATATTTCCTATGAATGATAATGCTCTTGAATATATAACAACAATATCTTCTCTTCTAAATATTAAACATTCAACTAACATAATAAAGCCATATAAGATTAAAGTTCACAAAAAAAATAATGTCCAAATAAGAAGAATTGAAGGTACTTACCCAGGTGAAAATATCTTTATTAATGGTTTAATTGTTGGTAAAGCTCAAAATAATTTTGTTGATATTATTGTGGAGAATGGAATTCTAACAAAACTAGAAGGTGGGATTTTAAAGGAGCATGGTATTGAAAAACTACATAAATATAATAAGAAATGTCCAATTGACCTTGAAAATGTATGGATAAAAACAGGTAAGTTAAGAAATTTTAATAAGCCAACTAAATTAAATAACAGGTTTAAAAGTTTCAACGATAACAAACTGATTATTATAGATCATGATGCTGAGAACATTTACAAATACATATCAGGAACAACAGCGGCGATTAGCATAGGAGATGATACTACCTCAATAGCCAGTGAAATACTATTTCGCTTTTCTATTCCTGTATTAGGCATAGTTGATGGTGACCTAGATTGTAAAGATCACAATACACGTTATTTTACAGATTCAACAATATATGTTCTAAAAAAAGGACATGATGATATATTAGGTGAAAAAATAAAACAAAATATTTTTAACAATAATAAATATGTCAATTATAGTGATTTTGAGTCCATAAAATCAAAAATAAAGAAATTAGGTTCCAATATAATTGAAACCACTATTGATATGCAATTTAGATAGTACTTATAACTTTTTTTGGATTTTGAGACTTTTTTGTCTCATTTAAAATTCCATCTTGAGATTTAGTTCTATATTTAACCCTAGATTTTCTTCCACTTGTAACTTTTACACTTACACGTGAATTTGAAGGTTTATTTAACTTCCTTTTAGATTTTTGATTACTATTTCTAGTATTTTTAGACTCTTCGTTTCTTCTACGAGTATCACCACTATTTTCTCTAGAATCAAAGTGGATTTTAGAAAAATCTTTGCATTTTATGTTTTCTACATCGATATCATACATATTTATGATTCGAGTAAAAATTTTATTATCTACAGGGCTTAGCAAAGTAATTGCCTTACCTGCTTCACCTGCTCTTGCTGTACGTCCAATTCTATGTATATACTCTTGTGGATCTTGTGAAAGCCCGTAATTATAAACATGGCTTACACCTTTAATATCAAGACCTCTTGAAGCTACACCTGATGCAACAAGAACTTTAGGTCTTCCTTTGTTAAAATTATCAATTACTTTTAGCCTTCTAGATTGTTTGATTTTTCCATGTATCATATTAGACTTAATACCATTCATCTTTAAGTTTTTTGAAACGGATTCAACTTTCGACCTTGTTGGACAAAACACAATTACACGATCAGTTGCCTCATTTTTAAGAAGATGAACAAGTAAAGAGAATTTTTCTTTTTGAGCAACTTTGTAATAATATTGTTTCAAGAGCGTAGAATTAACATGAGCTTCTGATTTTTCAACGATAGGTTTATTCATATATTTCTTCTTCAATTCATTAATCTCGTCTGAAATAGTTGCTCCAAAAAGACTTATTTGTCTATTCTTTGGTACTGCATTCAGTATTTTCTTGATATCATCAAAAAATCCCATATCTACCATAATATCAGCTTCATCAAGAACCAAATTTCTAACTTTAGACAAATTAATGGTTTTTCTATTAATGTGGTCAAGAAGTCTACCTGGAGTACAAACCACTATATCTGCTTTTGGCAATCTGTTTATTTGTGGACCAATTGCAACTCCACCATATATAGTTTCTATAGAATAACTTAAATTTTTACCAAATTTCTCAAACTCTTGAGATATCTGGCATGCAAGTTCACGTGTAGGAACAACAACAAGAGCTTGTATTCCTTTTCCCTTTTGAATCTTTTCAAGTATTGGAATAGCAAAAGCTGCAGTTTTACCAGATCCTGTATGTGAAATTCCAATTACATCTTTTCCATCAGAAATTAATGGAATTGTTTTTTGTTGAATTTCTGTAGGATCAACAATTCCTTCATTATTTAACGCTCTAATTATTTTTGGATTTATATTTAATGATTTGAATGACATTTTTATCTACTACTTAAATCGAACTGCTATACATAAAATTGCATAGCTTCCTAAAACTTTACTTTGTATATTAAATCTAATTTAGGCACTTCCCCTTGTTCAGAGGGTGTTATTGCAACCAAATCAATCCCATAAAATAGTGTACTAAATTATAGGAGCTAATAAGGTTTTGACTATTCAATTACAATTTATTTACTCAACTACTAGTTTAATTTCGTGTATATTATTTCAATTTCCTTAACTGAATTGTATTCTTACTGGTAGCTTTTCACAGTTTTGAAAATGATTGCGATACAAAAGTATCGTAAAGTTATTTTATGTACTGTAATGCTATTTATTCCAATTATCTTTGAAAGCCTCAAGCCTGCTGGCATCAGTTGAAACTGGATTAGATATACAAGAAATCTATTTGAGTATTTCAAAAACGCTGTTTGTAAAATAAAGTTTCTCCTTTTAAAGCTTTTGGTTAATTTATAAATTTTAGCTTCATTTAATTTCAACTATTTAAATCAACTCTTACTTACAAAAACAATAAAATTTTGATAGTTTATTTTTTGAATAAATATAAAGACTACATATACCGTGTCAAGCTTTAAAACTTGTATTGTAAAAATTTAAAGATTTACTTCCATTATTTTTTCCTATAATTTAAACTGAAAAGCAAAATATGTATAACTGAGATTAGTAGATATTATGAGGGATTTATATGACAGTGATTAAAGTTGCATGTATTCAAATGGACATTTCATATTGTAATAAGAAAAATAACTTGACAAATGCATTATGTCACGCAAAAAGTGCCTTAGATAAAGGAGCAAAAATAATTGTTTTTCCTGAAGTTTTTACAACAGGATTTTGCTACGAAAAAATAGAGCAAGTATCTGAGAACTATCCTTACAATACTATTCAACAACTAATAGCTTTCTCAAGAGAGTTAGAATGTATATTAATAGGCTCAATCATAGAAAAAAAATACATGAATGGTAAGATATATTACTATAATCTAGGCTTTTGTATTGATACTGGTGAAATATCAGGATATTATAGGAAAATCCATCCATTTACAGAAGAAAATAAGTTTTTTACTGGTGGTAATAAAATAAATAATCTTGTTACTAAAAATAATAGTCTGACTATTGGTTTGGAAATTTGTTATGAAGTTAGATTTCCCGAGATTGCACGTAAAATGACACTTGATGGAGCTGATATTTTAGTTACCATTGCTGAATTTCCAAACCCTAGAAAAGATATATGGACAACGCTAGTAAAAGCTCGTGCAATTGAAAATCAAATTCCCCATATTGCGTGTAACAGAATAGGCCAAGATCCAAGAAAAAGTTATTTTGGAGGGTCAATTATAATTGATGCAGAGGGTAAAACAGTATCTCAAGCAGATGATAAAGAAACTATTTTGATTGGTGATATAAATCTTAACGAAACAAAAAATGTGAGACGTAAGATACCTGTATTTAATGATAGGAGACCACAGTTATACTAGACTTACATGTCAATAAGGTATCACAGCAAATAAGTGTTGAATTGAAAGATGAACTTTATTCAACATATATTGCTGGTTTTAAGTATGTAGAATTTCCTGCTTTATTTTTGGGATCATACTCAGGTGAATCACCATTATAAACATATACTTGACAGCCAGTTTCTTTTTCAAAGAAATCAGTCGCTAGATTAAGTACTTCTGTTTCATTCAAATTAGATTTAAGTAAAAAAGATATTTTTTCATCACTCATACCTTTAATCTCGGAAACTACCTTTTGGGCATATTTTGGTACAATTTTCCCATATTTTTTCATTTCAGATTCTTTCATCAACTCTTTAATTAATAAACCAACATCTAAGTTTCCCTGATCATTCATACTTAAAGCTGTCATAAACACGTATTTTTTCCATTTAGGAGTTGAATACAGATAAATAGTAGTTGGTTTCAGTTTGATAACTTTTAAAATCTCATCCATATCTTCTAAGGTTTTAGAAACTAGCTCTTCTGCTAACTGTGCATCAATATCAATAAGTTCTGAATTATAAATAGGATATTGGGTTAGAGAAATAAAATTTCCGTTAGTGTGCTCCATGTTATCCCAAATTTCTTCACATAAATGAGGAGTAAATGGTGCCATTAATCTCACCCATACGTCAAGAATGTAAGGTAATAATCTACTACCCCCGCGCCTCTGATACCACTTAACGTCATTAAATAGAATGAAAAACGAATTTTGTAATGCATTTCTTGTTTTAACTTGTTTAAGCGATATATTTGTTTGATAGATACGTTGCTGTAATTGACTTAAAAACCACTTGTCTATATGATCCAAATCATTATATTCATGTCTGTTTTTGAAATCATTTGATGAAAACGATTTAATAATTTGATGTGCAAAACTATAAAACCGTTCTAATTGTTTTTTAGCATTCTCTACTTTATCATTTTTCCAATCAGCATCTTGTGTTTGTTCAGCAGATGATAAAATGTACATTCTGGTCACATCTGCTCCATAAAGATGAACAGCTTCATTCATTGTCAAAAGTGGACCTTTTGATTTACTCATTTTTTTTCCTTCTAGAGAAACAAATCCATTAATTGCAATTGATTTCGGCCATTTATCTCGACCAAATATTGCAACGTGATGGAAAAGGAAAAATAATAAATGGTTCGGAACTAAATCTTTTCCAGAAGTTCGAATGTCGACTGGATACCAATAGCTGAAATCAGTTTTGATTTTTTCAATTAACTCTCTTTCAAGACCAGAACTGATAGATGCTGCTTCCAGACTACCAATATCTAGTAGTATATAGTCTAATAATGTGTTTGTTAGCTGCTCAGCTCCTATATCTTCATTAAGGAATTTAGCTAAAATATAATATGACATATAAATTGTTGAATCGGCTAGGGATTCGATTAACCACGCTTTATCAAAAGGAAGCTTCGTTCCTAATCCTTTTTTTCTAGCACATGCTTTATCTTTCAGCCATTCTATCTTATTATGAAACTCAACACGAAGTTCTTCTGGAATAATATCCATTTGGTCAACACATTCAGTAACTGTTCTTTTCCAACCAGGGTTGGAATAGTGCAAAAACCACTGGCCTTTAACCATCTTAACTACACATGGAGTTCCACACCTGCAAACTACAGGTTCACTGAACTCATAGAATAATTCACCAATATTCTGATCAATTAAATCTTTTGTCAAAATATCCTTTATTTTAGATACTTTAATATTAGCATATTTGCCAGTATTTTGTTTGAGAGTTCCTGAATGGTACTCTTTTTTATATACTAATTTAGTTGCATCTTCTGCTAAAGAATCATTTTGACTGTTAATATTGAACTGGTTTACAGCATCAACTGCTGGATAATCACTAAACTCAGGAACATCAATTAAAGATATTAATTTAATATAACGTGGGTTTTCATCAATACCATAAGCACTGAGATCACTATCATACAAATCCCTTAAAGCAAGATAATCAAAAGGAGCATGGGCAGGTACACTCATTACAATACCACTACCATTATCACCTCTTACAAAAGAAGCGGGTAAAGTAATCACCTTTTCTCTTGTTAAAGGGTTTGTTACTTTAATTCCAATAAGAGAAAATGAAGGTACAGTCTCAATTAGTTGAATATCCTTATCTGTATGCAATAATTTGTCATACGCATCTTTACTTACAACCCAAGTCTCATCATTTTCATCATTAGCTACTTTTATCTTAACATATTCTATCTCAGGATTAACCCAAAGATTAGTTACACCAAAAGTAGTTTCAGGCCTTAAAGTAGCACAGGGAAAAATACAGCCTTCATACTCAAACTTGATTAATGTATAATCAACAATATTTGCACCTTCACCATGTAATATATCATGGTCTTCAACCGGGTTGTCATCCGCAGGGCACCATTTTACAGGGTGAGATCCTTTAACAATATATCCATTTTCATATAAGTGGTTGAATTGCCATTCAATAAACTTCTTATAAGCATCGTCAGTAGTTGTGAATTTGCGACGCCAATCAATTGAATATCCTATCGATCTCATTGACTTTTCAGCTTCAACACTGAAAAAATCAACGATTTTTTCTGGGGATTCTAAGGTATGTAGCTTGCTTTCAGGAATTCCATGATGTTTTGAATATACTTCAATTGTCTGAGGATCTCTATTTTTAATAAGCTCAGCAAGACCGACAATGGGAGTTCCAGTAACATGAAATCCCATTGGAAAAAGAACATTCAAACCTTGCATTCTTTTATGTCTAGCAATAACATCTCCTATAGTAAACGTTCTTGTGTGTCCTGCATGTAATATACCATTTAAATAAGGATACGGAACTGTAATAAAATATTTTTCTTGCTCATTAGGCTCAGGTTCAAAAATAGCTTCCTGCTCCCACTTGGATATCCACTTGCGCTCAATAAAGTCTGGTAAATATTCTGCATTCATGTTTAATAAACCAACCATTAAGATTATTTGAAGATTTATATTCTCATTTACTGAATACCGCGTCTCTGATAGCTTTAATCGTAGCATCCACAACTATTGGTTTATCGCAGGCCTCTATTACTTCTTGTGGGTCTTTTAAAAGATGCCCAGTCGTAACACAAACCACCGTTTCACTTGATTGGACTACACCTTGTTTAACAAGTTTCTTTAAGCCTGCTACCGAAGTTGCACTAGCGGGCTCTACACCAATTCCTTCAAGTTGTGCTAAATCTCTTTGTGCTTGCACTAGTTCCTCATCTGTTACTGTTTCTGCAGTTCCATTAGATTCTCTGATTGCCCTTAAAGCTTTTTTGGCATTTACAGGATCTCCAATTCTGATAGCTGTTGCAATTGTCTCAGGTGATTTTTCAGGTTCAATCATTTCAGCATTATTTTTTATGGCCTTTACAATTGGAGATGCTCCTTCAGCTTGGATACCACACATTTTAGGTACATGATCCGTAACACCAAGTTCTGTAAATTCTTTAAACCCTTTGTAAATTGCTGTTACGTTACCTGCATTACCAACAGGAAGAACAACTCTGCTTGGTACGTTAAGATTTAGTTGATCAATTATTTCAAAGCCAATTGTCTTTTGTCCCTCTAAACGATATGGGTTAATTGAGTTTAATAAATAGAACTTTTCTTCATCACATAGTTTACGAACCAGTGAAAGAGCTTCATCAAAATTCCCTTTAATGCTTAGAACTTTTGCACCATGCATCAAAGCTTGGGCTACTTTACCCATTGCAACTTTACCTTCAGGCAACAAAACAATAGCAGGAATTCCGGCTTTTGCACCATAAATTGCAAGTGAAGCGGAAGTGTTTCCAGTAGATGCACATGCAACCGTTTTCATACCAAGCTCAAGGGCTTTAGAAACACCAACCGTCATTCCACGATCTTTGAAAGAACCCGTTGGATTAAGTCCCTCGTGTTTGACATAAATTTCTTTTACTCCTATGAGTTCAGCTAAACGATCACATTTATACAATGGAGTTCCGCCTTCATATATTGTCACATGCTTGCCCTTTATAGGAAGAAGATCACGATATTTCCATACAGTTGGAGGTTCTAACCTTAGTTTCTCCATATCAATATTTATGTTCGAATAATCATAAATTATATCGAGAAGACCACCACATTCACAAGTATATACTACATCTGATTCTGCATATTTATTGCCACAGTCTATACATTCTAAACTATACATTGGGTTTCTCCTAGTGAATAAGTCATTAAGTTTAACAAATCAATGACATCAATAGCTTTTATTGCTACATAAACTAATTGATTGATATTTTAGCAAGTGTTCCTATCAATAATTCATATAATTTATAGCAACCGATAAACTTATGCTAATTAAACTATTTCATAAACATCATGCATCTAATTATTTTAACTGGTATTACATATATTAAAAAAGTTTCTGATTTTTTGAATAAAATAAATGAAATAGCTTCAGAAAGTGAAGTTCTAATTCAGGCTATGAATTCTAATATGATTGCAGGCTATGAGCATGTCATGTATGCTATAGAAAAAGCTAATAAGTCGTTTGAAACAAACAAAAATGTAGCTAAGGATAAAGGTATTGAAATAATGAGGTATGCTGCTGCTAAAAAACAAATAGAAGATGCATTTTCCCTGGGTATTGCAGAAGGCAATAACAATATTCTATTAATTGTGTTAGGTAATGAAAAAGATACTCTAAAAGCTTATAACGCATTAAAAAAAACTATTACTGAAAAAGATTTGCTGGAATACACTACAGAGAAAAAATTCTACATCATGCAGCAATTTAAAATTACAGTAGAAGAAATAAATGTTGTAGGAGAGGACAAAATACCAAAGCTTGTTAAAGAAAGAGTGGCATTAGTGGACTATATTAATTAAACTTTTAATAATTAGATTCATAATGGCCTACATAATATTAGATGGTGAACACAATGGAAATGAAAAAGAACTGTGAAAGGATGATGCATAATGCAGGTCCAATTGAGCAAGAACTTTTACCCAGACTTGTAAACGTCACAGAAGCCGCTGCCATAGCTGCAGCACATCAAATTGGTCGTGGTCAAAAGAATTACGCGGATCAAGTTGCAGTAGAATCAATGCGGAGAATGTTAAATTCGTTAGCTATGAGAGGTACAATTAAAATTGGTGAGGGTGAAAGAGATAAAGCTCCCATGTTATACATAGGTGAACATGTCGGTACTGGTGAAGGAGACTTAGAAGTTGATATTGCTGTAGATCCATTAGAAGGTACTAATTTAACTGCTGATGGAGTTCCGGGTGCTATTTCAGTCATGGCAATGTCGGAACCTGGTGGCCTTTTTCATGGACCAGACGTTTATATGGAGAAAATTGTTGTTGGGTCAGAGGTTGTAAAATATGAAAAAGAAAATCCTGGGGAAAGAATCGACCTCGACGCACCAGTTCAACATAATTTGGAAATAGTGGCTAAAGCTCTTAAAAGAGACGTAGAAGAACTTGTTGTTGTCATACTAGATCGACCGAGGCATAAAGGCTTGATTGATGAAATAAGAAATTCTGGTGCTCGTGTTAATTTGATAACAGACGGTGATTTGATGCCTGGTGTCGCAACATCTATTAGAGGCTCAGGAGTACACATAGTAATGGGATCAGGTGGATCAGGAGAAGCTGTTCTGACAGCAGCTGCAATTAAAATACTGGGTGGCAAGGTTTTAGCAAGATTAGTTTTGCCTTCAGTAGCTAACAACAAATCCAAAGAAGATATCGAGAAAGAAAAAAGAGAGAAATTACCAAGATTAGAAAAAATGGGCATAAAAGAAGAAAACATAAACACTATACTTGATACTGAAAAGCTAGTTCCTGGGAAAGATGTTATATTTGCTGCAACTGGTGTTACATCGGGCCAATTCTTAAGAGGTGCTAATCTTTTTGGAGAAGGTGATGCAAGAGTAGATACAATAACTATGGGAAGTTCAGGAGTAGTAAAATTCACCGATTCTATATACATAAAGAATAAAGAAACAACTCCACTTAGAATAAAATAATTACTGAAAATGAAAATAACTATCTTAAACTTTGGCTGTTCATCAAACCAAGCATCTGCTGAGGTTATGGCTTCAGTTGTGAACGAGTCAGAGCACGACCTTATAGATAATCCAAATATAGCAGATGTTATTATTCTAAATACATGTACTGTTAAAGCAACTACTGAGAAAAAGATTCTTCACAAAATTCGACAATTTGGTTGTGATGGGAAGCAAGTAATAGTTACTGGATGCATGCCACAAGTACAGAAAAATGATATATTTGCAGCCAATCGAAATGCTCATCTACTTGGTATTAATGCAATTGATGAGTTAACCCAGCTTATTGATAAAGTGAAAATATATCAAGATAATAAAAAAGATAAAAGCATAGAGGTTTTCAATAACTCTTCCACTACAATTCTAAACACAAACAGAATTAGATATAATTCCAATATTCATATATGCCCAATCTCACAAGGGTGCAATTATGAATGTGCATATTGCATTGTAAGAAATGCTAGAGGTTCACTTAAATCATCTGATCCAGAGATGATACTAGATGATATAAAAAAAGCATTAAATGACGGCTGCAGAGAAATCTGGATTACTTCTCAAGATACTGGGCAATATGGTGATGATATTGGATATAGTTTACCAGCACTTCTTGAAGAAATTTGTTCGATACCAATTGATTTTAAAGTTAGAGTGGGGATGATGAACCCATTTTCAATAAAAGAACACCAAGATAAGTTAGTAGAAGTTTTTCATAATGACAAAATTTACAAGTTGATTCACCTACCCATACAATCTGCATCTAATAGGATTTTAGCTTCTATGAACAGAAAAAACACTATAGAAGATGTTAATGAAATTTTATCAGCATTTAAAAGCAATTTTAAAGACTTAACTTTTTTTACTGATGTAATTGTTGGCTTTCCTGGCGAAAATGATAAAGATTTTGAAATAACGGTAAATTGGATTAAACAGCATATGCCAGATAAAGTGAATATTTCTCGTTATACTCCAAGACCTGGAACTCAAGCTTCAAGTTTTCGTAACTTGGATTCAAGAACAATAGTAGATAGATCAAAACACTTGCACCAAGTCTGTGAAGATATAAAGATGGAATCAAAAGAAAAAATGATTGGCTGGAAAGGTGAGGTGTTTGTATCAATGCCAGCAAAAATAAATGGATTTATGGCAAGAACACCTTCATACAAGCCTGTAATTATCAAACAAGCAAAACTTATACCTGGTAACAAATATGTTGTGGAAATAAGTGATGCAGTTCCAGGATATTTTATAGCTGAAGTTATTCAATGACAAAATGAGATATTAGTAATTGTTGATATTATAAGGCATCAACATAATCCAAAGGCCTTTTAAAAACTGCTTTGGTAATACCGTTCTCATTCATATCATCAGACAATTTAATGAGTTCCCAACCTTCAAAACCAATTTCATTCAAATCTTTTTTCATTTGAACCCACTCATGGGCTCGAATCGATTTTATGTCATACTCCCATAAAGTCATACGTAAAATCCCTCCATATTACTAGCACTTATTGTTATAATACAAATGTTATATATAGATTTTTAAAAATTTAAATTGAAAATTAAACAAGTTTTGTTGTGTTCTTTTTTAATTTAATCGCAGTAGTAGTAAAATAATTTTTTTTTGATTCAAATAAATCAAATAAATTTGACAAAATAATTAAATATATAAATCAACACTATAAATATGGTGAATATTATGAGCTGTTTGTTTTGCAAAATCGTTGATGGGAAAGTACCTACAAACAAAGTATTTGAGGATGAAAATGCTATTGCATTTTTAGATATCGAACCGGCTACTCAAGGGCATACCATAGTAATTACGAAAAATCATTTTGACTCATTTACTACTACATCTGAAGATGAAGTTGCTATGTTGTTCAAAACTGTACATAAAGTTGCAAAAGCTTTAGAAAAAACATTTTCATTGTATGGAATGAATATTGGAACAAACGTTGGAAACATTGCAGGACAAGAGATACATCATTTCCACGTACATCTCATTCCTAGGTATGAAGGCGATGGTGGTCAAAATGGGATCAAATCAATTGTTTGGACAGATAGTGATACCAATAGTCTAGATATTTTAGCTGCAAGAATTAAAGAAAATATTAATTAATTTAACTTTTATTCTTATTTAAAGCAATTAAATAATCATTTCAATTAAGTTAGATTATTTTATAAGAATAGATGATAGCATTAATTGTAAAGTAGCTGTCAGAAATAAAATATTGACATACGTATAAAAAATTTTAATTATCTATTATTTTTAATACTTTTTTCTGAAACAATAATTATCAGACTACTTGTGTAAGAATATAATTAAGTTTCTTACTAAAAAATTCAGCCACATTTTTTTGACTTAATCGGGCAAGAACATAGGTCAAAAAAGACTTGTTCTCCTATACGTGACCCTTTGGCAATTAACAAGTCATCCGCATGAATTATTGTTTTGGAGCTAGGCCGGTATATCCATTTATTGCCTTTCTTGACAGCTAAGATGTACATACCAGTTTCGGTTTCAATTTTCAATTCACTTAGTGACCTCCCCACAAGAGATGAACATTCTTCAACCTTGAGTTTACTTATAATTTCATCTGAATTTCTTATTGCAAGAGTTATAACTGGATGTAGTTCAATATCTCTAATTACAGTATCTGCAATTCCATAAGCAGCATTTGAGATTTTCAAAGAAGCATTTCCTAGATGTAATAAGCCTCGAAGCTGATTTACATCCTTCACATGTTTTGCCGTCTTAAGTACCCAATGTTCAAGGTTACTTTTCATAATTTCCATCTGAGATTCAATTGATTTTACTTCATAGGCAATATCTTCATTGTCAAACAGAAGTGCAGAATATGCTAAACCTACAGATAACTCAGCAATATTCTTCATTTCAACAATAATATCCACTGCCATTTCAAGGTCTGCTAATTTGTTTGTATGCATCATATTTCTAGGAATGGGTTTTTCATTTGATGCCATTTCCGAAAATAGCGGTACCCCTTCACCATGCCCTCTTGCAAAAAGTACATCATTTTTCAGAATACGTGTATCATGACCAGGATTATATATCCACTCATTTTGTCTTCTAATTGCAGTTATCCACATTCCAGCTTCAATGTCTAGCTCAATATCTTTCAAGGTTTGGCCATTCATAATAGAATCTTCATTAACCTTAACACGAATAAAAGTCTCTTCAGCATCTCGGAGTGCAATATTTAACTCATAAGGAATATTCATATTAAGAGTTACTATTTTTGCAATATCTACAGCTGCATTTGAAATATCTGCAGCTGATTCGGATACAGTTAGTGCACTGACCATTGCTTCTGCGACTTCTACCTTTCGAGCACTAAGCATTGCAACAATTTTCATATGATAATCAAAAACATCAACTTTTTCTTCTAAACGTAAAACTTCTTCGGCAATATCTATATCATCATACATCATAGCAGAATAAGCTAAATCAACCATAAGTTCAGAGGTGTCTTTCAGTTCAGTTAGTAGATCTTTAAGATTATGTGGTGTATATTTTATTTCTTTTGAATTCATTTTTAAGGCCCTTATATTTAAATTAGTTTTATTAAGATAATTTATTGTTCATACATTAAAGCAAATTTATACAACCAAAAGAATATTTAAGGCAAATATAATTCCTGCAACACCAACAATATCACCAAGTGTAGCTATTAAGGGTATAACTGTGTCATCGGGATCAAGACCATATTTGTGGGAAGCTGATGAGATTGTTATTGTAAAGAAAAATACAATTACTATTTCAATTATTCCAGCAATATAACAGATTTGAAGCAATACTAAAAAGCTTACACTATGTCCCAATAAAAAGCTGACTACCCAGACAATAACACTTAATGAAAATAAAGCAGTCATCGCAACAATAGTAACCCCAATTAAGCTGTTGCTCATAACAGGATTTCTAAAAATTCGACTCTCAAGTCCTAAATGAAACGCCGATGCAAGTCTAGCAGCTAATATGCTACCAGTATCTCCTCCAATTTTAATCAAAGCTGGGATTAGTATTAATAGTGAAGGCATTGTTATTATCCGTTCAATCTCAGAATTTAACATCTGTCCTGCTAAAAGTCCTGCAATCGCAGCTAAAAGTAACACGGGAGTACTACTTCGAATAATTCCAGTAACTGTATAATATGTCATATTAGTAACACCACCTTTGCTGCTAAAAACAACATTAGCATAGCAACAATATCCCCAATTGTTGCGATAGCTGGTGTGACAATATTATCGGGATCAAAACCATATTTAACCATTCCAACTGATAGTAATGCAGCTACTATAGCTAATATTATTCCTGAAAGAACTCCTGAAATCACTGCAATTAAAGTTAAAATCACAGCACCTGCACTTGGTAATCCTAAAGCTACAGTTATATAATGCCCCATTAGACCAAGAAAAATTGATAAAAATAAACTTAAGAGTAGGGATCCTGAAATGTTGTTTATTAATTCAGGATTTCTTTCAAGCTTTGTTATTAGACCCAAATGAATTGCACTTCCAAGCCGTGATCCTAGAGTACATGAAATATTTCCTCTAAGACCCATTACAGCTGGAGCTATAACAATAAGACCTGGTATAAGCTCAATTTCTTCGGCCATACCTGATAAAATGATACCCGCAATAACTCCCCCAAAAGTTGCCATAATCTCAAAAGGCAAAGCTTCATTTACAATTGATTTAATGCTAGCATATTCACCAAAGCAATCTTCAATTAACTCAGGTATTTCAGCCCCATAGTCTGAATTTTTTGTCCCCAATATTGGTTATATTGAAACTAAAGTATAAAAGCTAGATGGTGAAAATAGATACCACACACCAAAAAAAATTTACAATTAGTCTAATTTAATCTGAACTTTTTCAGTCATAAGAGATAAAGTGTTCTTAAATTTGTATTGTTCGAGAACAATGAAACAAAGACTAAACACAAATGCAATTATGTTAAATGAGAATATCATTTTAATTGAAACAAACTAAGCATTTAAATATCTCTATGAATTTTTAGATTGCAATGAGCTTTTTTGGCTATAATTAAAAAATGGTAGCATGAAAATTTGTAGCATACATCATAACCTACATTATTCAATTATTTAGAGCCTGTAATGGTGCAGGAATTCTACCACCTTTTTTGATAAAGTTACCAGCTTTTAACGAACTTAATTTGATTACCGGCGCTCTTCCTAATAAACCCCCGAACTCTACTGTATCTCCTACATCTTTTCCAGGTGCAGGGATTAGTCTAACAGCAGTTGTTTTTTTGTTAATCACACCTATAGCCATTTCATCAGCAATTATTGCAGATATGGTTGAACTTGGGGTATTACCGGGTATTGCAATCATATCTAAACCTACGGAACACACAGAGGTCATTGCCTCCAATTTTTCTATATTAAGTGCCCCACTTTCAACTGCCTTTATCATACCAGCATCTTCACTTACCGGTATAAATGCGCCGCTCAACCCACCAATCGAAGATGATGCCATTGCACCTCCTTTTTTAACTGCATCGTTAAGAAGCGCAAGTGCAGCAGTAGTTCCATGCGCTCCACATTGTTCAATACCCATAGATTCAATGATAGCAGCAACACTATCTCCAATTTCAGGAGTTGGTGCAAGTGACAAATCAACCACTCCAAAACTTACGTTAAGTTCTTTAGAAACTTTACGACCCACCATTTCACCCATCCTTGTGATTTTAAAGGCTGTTTTTTTGATCTCTTCTGCTATTTCATCGATTGTTGGTTCATCTAGTCCCTGAACTGCACTATTTACAACTCCTGGCCCACTAACACCAACATTTATTACACAATCCTCCTCCCCAATACCATGGAAAGCACCTGCCATGAATGGGTTATCTTCAGGTGCATTTGCAAACACCACAAGCTTAGCACATCCAATTCCTTGTTTATCTTTAGACAATAAAGCAGTTTGTTTTATTATATCTCCCATTAATGCTACAGCATCCATGTTAATTCCTGCTTTTGTTGTTGCTACATTAATAGAAGAACAAACTTTTTCCGTGGTAGATAATGCTTCTGGAATAGATTGAATTAATTTCATGTCACCTGGAGTAATTCCTTTATGAACAAGCGCACTGAATCCACCAATGAAATCTACACCTACTTCTGCAGCAGCTTTATCCATAGTTATAGCTGTTGATACTAGATTATTTGACTCACAGCTTTCTGCAATAAGTGATATTGGTGTAACAGATATGCGTTTATTTATAATTGGGATCCCATACATATTTTCTATTTTATTGGTAGTTTCTACAAGTTTTTTAGCAAAATAGGTGATTTTCGAATAAATATTTTGATTAAAAACTTCAATGTTAGGATGACAGCAATCGCGAAGATTTATACCCATAGTAACAGTTCTAATATCCAGTTTTTCTGTATTTATCATCTGGATAGTTTCCATTATCTCTTCTGGATGAAAAAACATTTTATACCAAACCTATGACTATATTTTAATCAAATTCTATGCATGTACTTAAACACGTCTTCATTTTGAACTTTTACTTCAACTCCAAGCCTTTCACCTTCATAATTCATCTTTTTTTGAAAAGCTAGAAGATCAAAATCATCATTTATGTTTTCAGCAAACATTGTCATTGTAAATATATCTTCCATTATAGTCTGACTAATATCAATTATATTTACATTGAAATCAGCCATTACTTTAGTGATGCTTGCAACGATACCTACTTTGTCAGTACCTATAACTGTAATTACATATCTATTCGATGTCAAAGTGTCTACCTCAGATTAAATGTTTTTACATTAATATAACAACCTGTTATAAGAATATTATTAAAATCAAGAAAGAATCTTTTCAGGATTAATACGTATTATTTGATCATCAATAGACACAGGAACACCTCTACCATCCCTATTGCTTGTTAAAACGTATAGATTATTATCAGGACCTAAAAATACACTTCTGAGCCTTCCGAACTCTTTATCAAAATGAGTAAACAACTCAACTGAATCAGAATCTATTTTAGCTTGATATAGAGTTTGACCACGCAGACCTGCAAAGTATATAGAACCATTGTAATAAGTAGCTCCTGATGGAGCCCAAGTATCTCTGCCACTTTGTAAAATAGGTGATTCCATATTGGGATGTGTTTCATCACCTTCTATTATTGGCCAACCATAGTTCTTTCCTGCTTCAATTAAATTTAGTTCATCCTTTGCAATAGCTCCGTGTTCAGTTGACCACAAGTTACCATCACTGTCCCATGCAAGTCCTTGTGGATTTC
>Ga0207421_10002302_pt1 | contig 23782 bp, 20 predicted proteins | sample SodLakKL_010_SED_4_FD_187542 | JGI IMG/M metagenome (GOLD analysis project Ga0207421, IMG submission 187542) | Alkaline sediment microbial communities from Lake Tanatar, Kulunda Steppe, Russia - 8KL_010_SED (SPAdes) (version 2) | ecosystem: Environmental > Aquatic > Non-marine Saline and... | reverse complement strand
TGCCGGTGCCACGGGTCTCGGTGAGGAACTCCGTGCGAAAACCGATCAGCCCGCGCGCCGGGACCCGGTACTCGAGCCGCACCCAGCCCGTCGAGTGGTTGATCATCTGCTGCATGCGGCCTTTGCGCAGCCCCAGCAGCTGGCTGACCACGCCGACGTAGTCCTCGGGCACGTCGATGGACAGGTGCTCGAAGGGCTCCTGGATCTGCCCTTCGACCTCGCGGGTGACCACCCGTGGCTTGCCTACGGTGAGCTCGAACCCCTCGCGTCGCATCGTCTCCACCAGCACCGCGAGCTGCAGTTCCCCGCGGCCTTGCACCTCCCAGGTGTCGGGACGTTCCGTGGGCAGCACGCGCAGGGAGACGTTGCCGACCAGTTCCTGCTCGAGCCGGGCCTGGATCAGCCGGGCCGTGAGCTGTTTGCCATCGCGACCAGCCAGGGGGGAGGTGTTGACCCCGAGCGTCATCCCGAGGCTCGGTTCGTCCACGGTCAGGCGCGGCAGGGGACGCGGGTCGTCGACGGCGGCAAGGGTGTCGCCGATGGTCACCTCGTCGATGCCGGCGACCGCGATCAGGTCGCCCGGGCCGGCCTCGTCGGCCTGCACGCGGTCCAGCGCCTCGGTCAGGTACAGCTCGGAGAGCTTGACCCGCTCCACCTCGCCGTTCTCGCGGCACCAGGCAACCGTCTCACCGCGGCGGACGTGGCCGTTCTTGACCCGGCACAGGGCCAGGCGGCCGAGATAGGGGGAGGCGTCGAGGTTGGTGACCAGGGCCTGGAAGGGATGATCGGGCACGTAGGTCGGCGCGGGGACGTGGGCCAGGATGGTGTCGAACAGCGGTGTGAGGTCGATCCCGGGTACGTCGGGGTCCAGGGTTGCGGTGCCGTCACGGGCGTTGGTGTAGAGCACGGGCAGGTCGACCTGCGCGTCATCGGCGCCGAGGTCGATCAACAGGCTGAAGGCTTCGTCCACCACCTCGGCGATGCGGGCGTCGGGACGGTCGATCTTGTTGACCACCACGATGACGGGAAGGCCACCCTCCAGGGCCTTGCGCAGCACGAAGCGGGTCTGCGGCAGGGGGCCTTCGCTCGCGTCGATCAACAGCAGCGCTGCGTCCACCATGGCCAGCGCCCGCTCCACCTCGCCGCCGAAGTCGGCGTGACCCGGGGTGTCCACCACGTTGACGGTGATGTCGTCCTCACCGGGCCGGGGGACGACCACGGCGGTGTTCTTCGCCAGGATGGTGATCCCGCGCTCACGTTCGAGGTCGCCGGAGTCCATCACCCGCTCGTTGACGTCCTGGTTGGCGCGGAACGCCCCGGACTGCCAGAGCATGGCATCGACAAGGGTGGTCTTGCCGTGGTCGACGTGGGCGATGATGGCGACGTTGCGCAGGTCCGTACGGACCGCGGTCGGGGAAGCAGGCACGGGCATACCGAGGGTGTGGAAGGCGTGTGTGGCAGGTGGGTGGGGAAGGCAGGTGTGGCAGGTGGGTGGGGAAGGCAGGTGTGGCAGGCGGGTGTGGCAGGTGGGTGTGGCAGGTGGGTGTGGCAGGTGGGTGTGGAAGGCGGTTCGAGGGCGTCGGTCGAGGTTGCAGCCGGACGCGAGAGGAGCCGAGATGGGCTCGGGAGGTCCCGGCAGCCTACCTCCGCGACCCTGCTGTGTGCCGGTGGGGTCGGCGCGGTCGGTGGTGGGGGTGTGGCGTGGCCGTGGGTCGGTTGTGGTACGGAACCGGCCACGGGTGGCTGTCTGGTGGCATCGATCCGGCTACGAAGGCGTTGTGGTGTACGGAACCGGCCGCGGGAGGCCGTCTGGTGGCACCGATCCGGCCACCGGCGCCGCAGGGGGCGACGGGTGTCGTCCGCCACGGCATGGAACCGGCCCGGCTACGAAGGCGTTGTGGTGTACGGAACCGGCCACGGGTGGCCGTCTGGTGGCATCGATCCGGCTACGAAGGCGTTGTGGTGTACGGAGCCGGCCACGGGTGGCCGTCTGGTGGCACCGATCCGGCCACCGGCACCGCAGGGGGCGACGGGCGTCCACGGCCGTCGACGCCCGCCGCTCACGCGGATGGTGCGGCCGCCCTGGCCTCGTCGATCGCGGCCTGGGTCAGGCGCGGGGAGGCCGTGGCCAGCAGCACCACGTGGATCGTGGCGGCAGCGACGAAGGGCGCACGCAGACCGGCCGGCCGGCTCACGCCCTCCTCCACCAGGCGCACCAGCCCCCCGCCCAGCAGCGTCCCGATCGGCATGACCCCCCAGCCGAAGAAGCGGTACACGCTGTTGACCCGCCCCAGCATCGCGTCGGGGATCAGCGTCTGGCGCAGGGACACCGTGACCACGTTCCAGGTCACCGCGGTGAAGAAGTAGGCGGCGAAGGCCAGGCCCGCCAGCACCGGTGAGGAGGTCAGCGCGATCACGGTGAAGCCCACGATGGGTGCGGCGACGATGAGCAGCAGGGACCGGCCACCGCCGAGCCAGGCCGTGACCCTCGGTGCCAGCACGCTGCCGAGCAACCCGCCGAGGCTGCCCGTCGCCAGCAGCAGCCCGAAGCCCAACCCGTCGAGCAGCAACAGTTCCTGGGCGAAGAGCACGAAGGTCGCCATCGTCGCCGCCATGACCCCGTTCATGGCCGCGAGTGCCAGGGCCAGGACCCGGAGCAGCCGGTGCCGCCACAGCCACGCGAGGCCCTCCGCGATCTGGGTGCGCATCCGGGGTCGGGTGTCGGACTCGGGCTGTGTGGTCCGGTAGCCACCCGGGATCGTGGCGATGAGCGCGGCGGAGATGGCGGCGGTGGCGGCATCGATCGCGAAGGGCAGGGACAGCGCGACCCCGACGAGCGCGCCCGCGAAGGGCCGCGCCACGAAGTCCGCGATCACCATCTGCGCGCCCATGAGGTTGCCGTTGGCACGTTCGAGCCGTTCCCTGGCCACCAGCGAGGGGAGCAGTGCCTGCGAGGTGTTGTCGAACACCACCTCGCACATCCCGAGCCCGAAGGCCGCCACGTACAGCAGTGGCAGGGAAGCGGCATCGAGGAGGATGGCGACCGACAGCCCGGTGGCGATCACCGCCCGCAGGCTGTTGGCGACCACCATCAGCCGACGCCGGTCGAACCGGTCGGTGAGCACGCCGGCCTGGAGGGAGAACACCAGCCAGGGCAGGCGGCTGGCCAGGGCCACCCCGGCGATCGCCAGGGCATCCCGGGTCAGCAGGGACGCCAGCCACGGCAACGCCAGCGACACCAGGCCGTCGCCGAGGTTGGAGCTGGCGACCGCACCCCACAGGCGCCAGTAGCGCCCGTCCAGGCCGCTGGTGCGTCGGCTCAGACGTCGCTGTTGCGGTGGATCGTCAGCTCCGGGTGCCCCTGGCTCTCCTGACATGGCGGTCCTGGCAGCGTGGGTGGCGTGCGGCGGGCGGGAGTCGGCGCGGGAGCGGCGTCGCGGGCCGTGCGGCCGGCCGGCGGGCGCGGGCGACGCGGACCGTTGCTGGCGGCAGCCTACGGCGTGTGGGACCCGGCCAAACGACGCACGGCAGCGTCCACATCGGCTCCCGTAGCGCTACCGTGACCCGCTGGCCGTCGGCCACGCAGGCGGTCCTTCGGGGCCGTGTTCGGTGGCCACGGGCACCTTTCGGGATGCCGGTCAGCCGGCATGGCCGTTGGTCGCAAGGACGAGGAGGCTCATGGGCGCGGAGCGTGAACCCACGACCCCCGGTGACCCGGAAGGGACCGTGGGGCCCGCCGGGCTGCCATGGGTTCCCGACGGGGGACCGGTCTTCGAGCAGCACCTGAGCCCGATGCTGCTGATCACGCCCGAGGACCAGCGCATCGTCGCAGCGAACGCGGCCGCGGCCCACTTCTACGGGTGGTCGCGGGATCAACTCACCTCCATGGTGATCAGCGACATCAACGTGCTGTCCCCGGCGGAGCTTGAAGGCGAGATCGCTGCTGCCCGAGCGCAGGAGCGGTCCTACTTCGCCTTCCGGCACCGGCGGGCCGATGGCACCATCCAGGATGTGGAGGTCTACAGCACCCCCATCGCCATCGATGGCCGCACCGTCCTCTCCACGGTGATCCACGAGGCCACCGAGCGTCACCGGGCGATCCACGCGCTCCATGAGAGCGAGGCCTTCGCCCGCGCCATCGTGGACTTCGCGCCCGTGGGGATCGCCGTTGCCGATCTGCAGGGACACATCGTGCGCGCCAACGACGCGCTGGCGCAGATCACCGGCCGCGACGTGGACGAACTGGTGGGGCTGCACTACCGGGACCTGACAGCACCGCAGGATCGCGCCGACACCCACCGGGCCGCTGCCGAACTGCATGCCGACCAGCGCCACGCCTACCGGTTGGAGAAGCGCTACCTGCGCCCTGACGGCACGACCGTCGAGGTGGAGGCCTCAAGCACCCTGGTGCGCGATAGCCGCGGGACACCGCAGTTCCAGCTCGGGGTGGTGCGCGACCTCTCCGAGCAGCGGAAGGTCGCACGGAACGCGGAACGGGCAGCGAACCGACTGGCCCTGACCATGGAAGCGGTCCAGGATGGGATCTTCATCGTCGATCCCTCCTGGCGTGTGACCTTCGTCAACCGTCGCTTCGAGGAGTTGCTCGGCGTGACGGCTGAGGAGGTGCTCGAGCGCGAGTTGTGGGATGCCTTCCCGGCGGCTGTCGGGGGCGGCTTCGAGCAGGCCTACCGCAGTGCCTTCGCCTCTGGCGCGCCGCAGACCGTGGTCGAGTACTACCCGCCGACCGGCCAGTGGTATGAGGCACGCGCCCACCCGAGCGTCGAGGGACTGGTGATCTACTTCAGCGACGTCACCGAGCGCATGGAGTACCAGCAGCGACTGGAGCGGATCGCCGGGGTCGAGCGGGCCAACGCCGACCGGCTGCGCCAACTCGACCACACCAAGACGGCGTTCCTGACCGCGGTGTCCCACGAACTACGGACACCCCTGGCGGTGGTCAGCGGCCTCGCTGAGACCCTGACGCGGTTGCGGGGGCAGATCGACGACGAGGTCCGCCAGCGGATCGAGGACGGCCTCCTCCACCACAGCCGACGGCTCACCGGCCTCCTCGACGAACTGCTGGACATCGACCGGCTGTCCCGCGGCACGCTGCAGATCGATCGGGAGGAGGTCGACGTGGCGGAGCTGGTGCGCGACGGGGTCGCGGGCTCGCCCGTGGCACACCGCAGCGTGGTCGAGGCACCCGACGCGGCCCCGGCGTGGGTCGACGGGGTGCAGTTCCAGCATCTGCTCGGCAACCTGCTCACCAACGCGCACAAGTACGCCCCCGAGGGCGAGGTGCAGGTGCGGCTCGAGGAGGTCGCAGCCGACCGGCTCCGGCTCACCGTCGCCGATGAGGGGCCCGGGATCCCTGCGACGGAGCGCAAGCGCGTCTTCGAGCCCTTCGTCCGGCTCGATGACGACCATCCGCAGCCGGGAACGGGTGTCGGTCTCACCCTGGTCGCGGAGTTCGCACGCCTTCACGGCGGCGAAGTGTGGATCGACGGCGGCTCCGGGACCACGGTGGTCGTCGACATCCCGCGCAGCGCGGGGTCGGGCAACGGCGAAGCACCGGCGAGCGCGGCTAGCTCGTAGCGCCGGGGGTGAGCAGGCCACGGACGAGCTCGCGCAGCCGGCCGACGTTGGTGCCCCGCTCCGCGCTGACCCACAGCACGTCACGTGGGTCGACAGCACAGCCGCCGGCCAGATCACGGCGTCGACGCTCCCGCTTCGAGGAGCGCACCTTGTCGTGTTTGGTGGCCACGATGTGGAAGGCCAGATCGTGGGTCCGCAGCCACGCCAGCATCTCCTGGTCCAGGCTGGTCGGTCCCACCTCGCCGTCGATCAGCAACAGGGTGGCCACCTCCGGCTCGCGCTCCAGCAGGTAGGACTCCATGCGTCGTCGCCAGGCCGCCCGTTCCGTCGCAGCGACCTTCGCGTAGCCGTACCCGGGAAGGTCCACGACCGTGGCACCTGTGGGGGTCACGAAGCAGTTCAGCAACCGCGTCCTGCCAGGGGTCTTGGAGGTACGTGCCAGCGACGTCGAGCCGGCCAGGGCGTTGAGCAGTGTCGACTTGCCGACGTTGGAGCGCCCTGCAACCGCCACCTCGGCAGGGCTCACCGGGAGGCCGCCGACATCGTCGGCGCTGAGCAGGAACCGCAGATCGAGGGAGGTGGCCACAGCCGGCAGCGTAGTGCCCGGGCCCACGACGCCCCGGACCGTCGCCCCGGACAGTCGCCCCGGACCGTCGTCCCGGCCGTCGCCCTGACCATCACCCCGGACCATCACCCGGGGTCGGTGCCCTGACCATCACCCCGGACCATCACCCGGGGTCGGTGCCCTGACCACAGCTCAGCAGTACGTCAGAACACCGACAGCTCGCACCGCTCCGCCAGCTCATGCAACGCGATCCGGCCCGCGACGGAGTTGCCCGCAGCATCCAGCGGCGGTGACCACGTGCAGGCGGCCAACCGATCCGGCACCACCGCCAGGATGGCGCCCGCCACCCCGCTCTTGCAGGGCAGGCCGACGCTGAAGGCGAACTCGCCGGCCGCGTCGTAGGTGCCGCAGGTCAGCATCAGTGCGTTCACCCGCCGCGCGAGAGGGGCAGCCAGGATCCGCCGCCCGGTCGCCGGGTCCATGCCATCGTTGGCGAGGAAGCGCGTGGCGCGCGCCAGTTGCCGGCTGGTCATGCTGATGGCGCAGGTACCGATGTAGCTGTCCAGCACGGCCTCCAGGTCATGGTTGAGGTTGCCGAAGTCCGCCATGAGGTGGGCGAGTGACCGATTGCGGTGCGCGGTACCCCGTTCGGCCTCGAGCACCTCATGGTCCAGCCCGATCTGCTCTCCGCACAACTCGGACAGCAGCGTGCAGGTCGCTGCCGCGGGGTCGTCGAGGTGACCGAGCAGGACGTCGTCGACCACGATGGCACCCGCATTGATCATCGGGTTGCGGGGGATGCCCCGTTCGCGTTCGAGTTGCACCAGGGAGTTGAAGGGATCACCCGACGGCTCCCGCCCCACGCGGCACCACAGCTGGTCCTCCACTCCACCGTGCTGGTCGGCGAACCGGAGGGCCAGCACCAGGGAGAACACCTTGGAGATGGACTGGATGGCGAAGGGCTCGTCGACGTCGCCTTCGTGGTGTTCGGTCCCGTCCAGTTCACTGGCCACCAGGGCGAAGCGGGAGGGATCGACGGCGGCCAGCGGCGCGATGTAGTGCGCCACCTCGCCGGTGTTGTCGGCGGTACGTGCCACCTCGGCGGCGGTGTGCACCCCCTCCGCCAGGCCCATCGGCGTCCCCGGGTCGCGGTCGGGTCGGTGAGCGTGCTCAGGATGCGCGGGTGTGGTGGTGGGCATGGCGGTCTCCTCGATGGCGCCAGCCTGGCAGGATGTGGGTGGCGCCGCTGCTGTCCACCCGGCCGGGCAGCGCGGCGGCGCCGAACGTTGCGAGGTGAACGGGTTGTGGCGACCGTCGCCCCACCCGAGCGGGTCCGACCCGAGCGGGTCCGACCCGAGCAGGTGCGACCCGATCCGGCCCCACCCCAGCAGCACCGACAGGAGGAACGATGAGCGAGTCGACGGACACCGAGGGCCACGAGGGCATCGGCCGCGGCTACATCGAGGATGAGTTCCAACGGGACATGCGCTACCTCGACGACCGGATCACGGCCGACGGCTCGAGCGGTTGGCCGGTCGAGCCGGGTCGCTACCGCCTGATCGTCAGCCGGGCCTGTCCCTGGGCGAACCGGGCCATCATCGTGCGCCGCCTCCTCGGTCTCGAGCAGGCCCTGCCGATGGGGGTCGCCGGCCCGACCCACGACTGGCGCAGCTGGACCTTCGATCTCGATCCCGAAGGGCTCGACCCGGTGTTGGGTATCCACCGGCTCAAGGACGCCTACGAGGCGCGGGTCCCCGGTTACGAACTGGGCATCACCGTGCCGGCCATCGTCGATGTGCCGAGCGGTGCGGTGGTCACCAACGACTTCAAGCGGATCACCCTCGATCTCGCCCTGGAGTGGTCGGATCATCACCGCGACGGCGCGCCCGACCTCTACCCGCAGGCACACCGGGAGGAGATCGACGAGGTCATCGAGCTGGTCTTCCGCGATGTCAACAACGGGGTGTACCAAGCCGGCTTCGCCGGGACCCGTGAGGCCTACGAGCGGGCCTACGTGCAGCTGTTCGCCCGGCTCGACTGGTTGTCCGATCGGCTGGCGACCCAGCGCTACCTCGTCGGTGACACCATCACCGAGGCTGATGTGCGGCTGTTCACCACCCTGGTGCGCTTCGATGCGGTCTACCACAACCACTTCAAATGCAACCGCTCCAAGCTGACCGAGATGCCCGTGCTGTGGGCCTACGCCCGTGATCTGTTCCAGACCCCCGGGTTCGGTGACACCATCGACTTCACGGACATCAAGCGGCACTACTACGAGGTCCACACCGACATCAACCCCACCGGGATCGTGCCGATGGGCCCTGACCTCACCGGGTGGGCGACCCCGCACTTCCGGGAGGAGCTTGGTGGGCGACCCTTCGGCGAGGGCAGCCCACCGGGTCCGGTGGTGGTGGGCGAGCAGGTCCCGGCCGGCCACAACCCTGCGCTGCACGCCGTGGGGTGATCCGGGCGACCGCGTGAGCAGCACGCTACGCTGGGAGGCAGGCAAGCCTGGCCCGCCCGCACGCTGCCGGCGTGCGGGGCATGACCGGGGTCGAGCCCATCGTCGGCTGCTGCTCCTCGGGATACGCACAGGTTCTGCTCTGGCGGCACGCCACTGCGTTGACCGATCTGCCGCCGGGACCACTGGCGGCACGGCGACCCGCCGCCCTCAGCCAGCACATCGTCCCCGCCGCCCGCGTACGCGTGGCCGGGGCCCCACACGCGTGCGTCGCCCTGGCAACGCTGACCGCAGCTGACGCGCCCCCACCCCGCTCGACGTTGGCCGGGGCGTGATCCGACGGAGGGACCATCACCTTGAGCCACGAGCCTGGCAGCCGCCGCCCGACCCCTGAGGACCTCCGCGAGCTCGCCCAGTCCCACCTCGACGGGCTCGCCTCCGAGGCTGACCTCGAGCATCTACAGGCGGACGAGTCGGGCTGGGTCGACGCGCTGCGCTGGTTGCGACGCGATGTCAGCCGCACCATCAGCCGCGTCGAGCGGGAGGTGACCGGCCCCGAACGCACGATGGTGCTGGCGGACTTCGAGGACGAGCGTGAGCGGATCGACGAGCAACTGACCGCGCTCACCGGTGAGGATCCCCGGGCCCCTGCTGCCGGGCAACGCGAGGGGCGACCAGCCCGCGCACCTCGCGACGGGTCCGCCCCCGTGGCCCCTGCCCAGGGTGAGCAGCAGGACGCTCCCAGCCCGGAGGTGAGCGAGCCGGACGAGCCAAGCCCACCGGTCCTCCAACTGTCATGGCATCGCGGCGCGATCATCGCCTGGGCCGCGGGCCGCGGGAGCCCGGCAGAGGATGTCGACGCCATCGCGGCGCGCCTGGTCGGCGCCGGCGCTCCCCGCGATGCCTTCGAGGCCGGCGAGCCCGTCACCCTGCCCGACGGGTCGCAGGCGGCCACCCTGCAGGCCGACGTCCACCACACGCTCGGCTGGTTGGTGGCGCTGGCCGACACGCTCGGCGATGAGGACCTGGGCCCGAGCGTCACCTGGCTCGGCATGGCAGCGGCGCTGGCCGTGCGGCTGGTCGGCCAGGGACGCATGGTGCCGCAGCTGCGCAAGGTGGGCGACGCGCCCGCCAACCGGTCCTACTTCGCGGTGCGGTGGGAACCGACGTTGATCGACCACGAGGAACTCACGGGTCTGGTCAAGGCGATGCCCGGTGCCATCGCGGCTTTCGAGGGGCGCCGCGATGCCCGCACCGTGACCCGGTCGATCGTGTCGGCCTTCGTCGACGCCATCTGCCGGGACGCCGCCGGACGGGTCGAGGTGCCCGCGCCGCCACCGCAACCACAGCGTCCCGCGGAGATCGCGGAGGCGGCGCTCGGCCGCCTCGACGGCTCCACCTTCGAGGCGCCCCACGCCCAGGGCACGGAGATCCGCCGGGGGCTCGAGTCCTGGGCGGAGGGGGTCACGGGTGCCTCCAAGCTCGAGCTGATCGTCCAGCTCGATCCGCCCGATGAGGGTGATGCCTGGTTGCTGCGCACCCTGGTGCCCGGTGGACGCCGGCGCGACGAGCCCGTCGAGGCGGCCATGTCGCGGGCCAACCACGAGCGCAAGGAGCTGATCAAGCGCGAGCTCGAGCGTCTCGAGGGGCTGTACTCGCCGCTGGAACGGGGCAAGGACCGCCGCCGCGGCGAGGTGATCCTCAGCCAGGACGAGGCGTGGGACCTGATGACCCAGACCGGCTCGGTCCTGACCAACGCCGGCTTCGAGGTACGCGTCCCACCGCTGTCGACGAAGAAGGCCAGCTCCCAGCTCAAGCTCACCTCGCTGGCCTCCAGTGAGCGGGCCGTCGGTGCCCAGCAGCTCAGCGATGTGCGCTGGTCCGCGGTGTTCGGCGACGAGGAGCTGACCGCTGCCCAGATCCGCGAGCTCGCCTCCCAGTCCCGGCCGCTGGTGCGGTCCCAGGGGCGTTGGGTCGCCGTCGACCACGCGGACCTCGAGGCAGCTGCCGAGGCCCTCGAGGAACGGGCCAACCGCACCCGCCTGTCGGGCGCCGACATGCTGCGCTACGCGCTCGGGCTCGACGGCACCGCCCTGGGGCGTCCGATCCAGCTCGAGGGCGAGGGCTGGGCCGCTGACCTGCTGCACAGCGCGGCGACGGTGCCGGAGCAGCCCCCTACCTCGCCGGAGGGTTTCGAGGGCGAGCTGCGCAGCTACCAGGCCGATGCGCTGGCGTGGTTGCACTTCCTCGAGTCCGCCGGGCTCGGCGGGATCCTGGCCCTGGACATGGGTCTCGGCAAGACACCGACGTTGCTGGCGTTCCTGCGCGACCGTCCCGAGGACGCCCGACCCGCGCTGGTCATCGCCCCGCCGGCCGTGGTGGGCAACTGGGCCAACGAGGCCGCGCGTTTCGTCCCCGACCTCGAGGTGGTCGTCCACCACGGCACCAACCGTGCCGACGCCGACCAGGTCGTGGTGGAAGCGGCCCGCGCCGACGTCGTCCTGACCACCTACGGCACCGCGCTGCGCGACATCGAGGCGCTCGCCGGCATCAGCTGGTCCCGGATCGTCCTCGACGAGGCACAGGTCATCAAGAACCCCGCCAGCGAGACCGCCCAGCAGCTGCGCCGTCTGGAAGGCGGGACACGGGTGGTCCTGACCGGCACCCCGATCGAGAACGGCCTCGGCGACCTGTGGGCGCTGCTCGACTTCTCCAACCCCGGGCTGCTGGGCGACCGGGCCACCTTCGTCAGCCAGATGCAACAGATCACCTCACGTGAGGACGGAGCTGAGTCCGCACTGGCCACCCTCAACGGTGTGCTGGTGTTCCGTCGCACCAAGGCCGAGCCGGCCATCGCCGAAGAGCTCCCCGACCGCATCGACTCCCTCGACCACTGCCCGATGACCACCGAGCAGATCGGGCTGTACCAGGCGGTGCTGGACGAGCTGGTGGTCGACTCCTCCGACGAGGACACCAGCAAACGCAAGGGTGCGGTGCTGGCGGCGATCACGGCGCTCAAGCAGATCTGCAACCACCCGGCGGCCTACACCGGCGATGAGGGGCCGCTGGAGGCGCGCTCCGGCAAGCTCGCACGGCTCGAGGAGATCGTGGAGAACGTGTTCGAGTCGGATGAACGGATGCTGATCTTCACCCACTTCGCCAGCTGGGGGGAGAAGCTCGCGGAGCACCTCTCCGCCCGCATGGGCGTCGACATCGAGTGCTACCACGGTGGTCTCGCGCGGGGCGCACGTGACCGGATGATCGAACGGTTCCAGACAACCGAGGGCCCCGGTGCGCTGGTGCTGTCACTGAAGGCGGGCGGGACGGGCCTCAACCTCACCGCCGCGAGCCACGTCGTGCTCTACGACCGCTGGTGGAACCCGGCCGTGGAGGATCAGGCGCGTGACCGTGCCTGGCGCATCGGCCAGACCCGCACCGTGGTCGCGCACCGGCTGGTCTGCCCGGGCACGGTCGACGAGCGGGTCGAGGAGGTGGTGGCGGGCAAGCGGCGCATCGCCGACATCGCGCTGCCGAAGTCGAGTTCCGTCGGTGACCTCGACGAGGCACAGCTGCGACGCGCCCTGGGTATCGACCCGGACGCCGTGCTCACCGAGGATGTTCCCGTCGCTGCCACCGCACGAGGTGATGCTGCATGAGCCACAAGGATCGTGGACAGGACCGCCCCGGTGGTGGGGATGCTGCCGGCCAGCAGGGCGACGGCGGGCGTCAACGCGCCCGGCGCAAACGCGGGAAGGGCCGCGGCCCCAAGCGTGGTCCGGACCAGCAGCGTGATGGCAACCAGGAACCCCGCGGTGGTCAGCGACGCGACAAGCGCAACCGCAAGCGCGGGAACCGACCCGGCAAGCGGGACCGTGCCCCGGAGCGCGAGCAGGCGGAGGGTCGCAACGATCCTGCCGGTTTCTGGGGGGAACCGGAGTTGCTGCCCACCCTCCACCGCGACGTGCGGATCACCGACGACCCGGCAGCGGTGCCGCGGTCGCTCGGCTCGCCGCCGCTGCCGGGCCACGAGGCCGTGGCCGAGCACTACTTCACCGTGGTCTACGAACGGGCGGTTGCGACCGCGGGCGCCCTGGCGGCCGCAGGCGGGTTGATCGACCTCAACGCGGTGGTCGATGAGGACTGACGGCGGTGGGCCTGGCACGCCGGATCCTGACGGCCCCCGTCGACGCCCCGCGCCCCAGTTGCGTGAGACCGCCGACATCTGGTTCGACACCGACCGCGACCCCGTCATCGTGTGGGATCTCCGCGGGCGGCGGTTCCATCTCCAGGATCCCGTCGATGGCGCCCTGCGCCTGCATCTGGTGACCTATCCCGAGGGCGTCGCCGACCCTGCCGCCCTGGCGGCCGTGCTGGCCGAGGGACTCGCGGCCTGTGACTTCCCGCCGACCGGTGACGGTGCCAGCGCCCGACATGTCGCGGCGGCACTGCGTGCCCACGGGGTCGCCCCGCCTGCTGCTGGCTGACGGGCGGTGCCGCCGCCTGCGCTCCACCTCGCCGGCTCGATCCGGAAGCCGACAGTGGGGTCAGTCGCGCGAGCCGGTCGCCCGCTCCATCCGGCCTGCGATGGCGCGGTACAGGGGGGTCGCCACGTGGCGGGTGACCACGAACGCCCGGTACCAGCGGGGCACGGTCCGCTCCGCCGCCCCGGAGTCGATCACGTCGTGCACGGCACGGGCGACGTCCTCAGGCCGTCCCACGATGCCGGCCAGCGGCGTGCGTTTGATCTGTGACTGGGTGAAGCCCTCGGTCTCGATGAATCCGGGGTTCAGCTCGCACACCGTGACGCCCCGGGCGGCCCAGGCGAACCCCGTCGCCTCGCTGAAACCGACCAGACCGAACTTCGAGGCCGCATAGCCCGCCGGTCCGACCCCCAGCTTGCCCGCCACCGAGCCGATGTTGATCACCCGGGCCGGCGCGCTGGCCTCCAGCAGTGCGGCGAAGGCCGCCATACACCGGATCGGGCCGAGCAGGTTCACGTCGATCGTGCGCACGGCGTCGTCGAGGTCGCTGCGGCCCGTGAAGCTGCCGCCGCCGATGCCGGCGTTGTTGACCAGGACATGGCACGCCCCGTGGGTCTCGGTCACCCACGCCGCGAGCGCGTCCACCTCCTCGGTGCGGGTGACGTCCGCCACCCGGGGCACGATGCCGGGATGGGTTGCTGCCAGTTCCTCGAGCCGCTCTGCGCGTCGGGCCACGGCGATCACCGTCATGCCCAGCCGTGCCAGGCGCGCAGCGGTCGCCGCGCCGATACCGCTGGACGCACCGGTGACCACCGCCACCTTGCCCTGGGTCTCGAAGCTCACGGGTCCTCCTGGTGCATCGGGGTCGGGATCCTTCAGCTGTCGCTGGCCGCCAGTTCTCGTTGCAGCCGGGCGATGCGGGCTTCCAGCGACTGCCGCACGCCCGCCCCGTGATGGGGTGGCGCGTCGGTGAGGTAGCGCTGGGCCTCAGCGAGCTCGGCACGGATCACGGCGGGGGAGCGCCCGGACCGGTGCGTGCCGGCGGCAGGGTGCGCATCGGGGTCTGTAGAAGGCTGCATGCCGCGACCGTAGCCGCGACGCGCGCCCTCCGCGCCGGCCCTCGACGCGCTTCCAGTGCTCGCTAGCGTGCGCTCCGTGAGCTCACCAGCCCCCACCGAACGCCTGCTGACCAGGCCCTTCCAGTTGGTCGTCGCCGCCACGCTGGCGTGTTTCGTCGCCTTCGGTGTGACCTTGCCCGTGGTACCCCGGTTCGTCGTGGACGAGCTCGGCTACGGCGCCGGGGCCGTGGGCGTGGTCTTCGGGGTCCACGCCCTGGCAGCCGTCCTCGTGCGCCCGGCGGTCGGTCGGATCGGTGACCGCATCGGGCGCCGACCGCTGGTGCTGCTGGGTGGGGTGGTCACCGCCGCTGCCATGCTCGGCCACCTCGCGATCCGCAGCCTCGCCCTGCTGCTGGTGTTACGCGCGCTGGCCGGTGTCGGACAGGCCGCCGTGGTCGTCGGCACGGCCACCCGCGCCCTCGACCTCGCCCCGCCCGAGCGGCATGGGGAGGCGTCGAGCTACGTGATGGTCGCCGTGCAGCTGGGGTTCGGGCTCGGTCCGGTGCTCGGTGAGCTCGCGCTGACCACCGCCGGCTACCCGGCGGTGTGGCTGGTGGCAGCCGCCGGCTCGCTGGTGGTGGTACTGGTCGGCGCCGGCATGCCGGCCGACCCCGTGCGTGGCGGGGTCAGGATGCGTGGCCTGCTCCACCCGGCCGCGGTCGGGCCGGGGATCGTCTTCGGGATCGGCTCCCTCGGCTTCATCGGCTTCCTGGCCTTCGCCCCCCTGTATGCCGACCAGCTGGGCCTGGTGGCGGTGGCGCCGGTCTTCCTGTTGTGCTCCGGCACCATCGTGATCGTCCGGGTCGTCGGCGCCCGCCTGCCGGACCACCTCGGTGCCGTCCCCGCCGGCAGCGCCGCCCTCGGCCTGGTGATCGTGGGGCTGCTCATCATGGGCGCGGCCGCCTCCCCGGCCGGGCTGTACGTCAGCGCGCTCGTCCTCGCGGCGGGTACCGCGGTGTTCGCGCCCGCGATGGCCCTGGCGGCCGTCCAGGGGGTCCCCGCCGGCGAACGGGCCCAGGTGATGGCCACCTTCACCCTGTTCCTCGACCTCGCCTCGGCGGTCGGGCCGGCCGTGCTCGGTATGGCCGCGGCCCGGGCCGGCTTCGGGACCACCTTCCTGGCCGCGGGAGGCGCCGGCATCATGGCCCTGGTGCTGCTGCGCCGCTGGCTGGCGCCGCGGCTCGCGCGCCGCCAGGCCACCGGGCATGCTGTGCAGCCTGCGATCCGGGTACGGCGCTTCCGGCTGCGGGAGGGAAGGACGGGCTGATGGCGGTACTGGTCGACGGTGCGATCTGGCCCCATCGGGGGCGGCGTTTCGCGCACCTGGTCAGCGACCACTCCGAGGCCGAGCTGCACGCCTTCGCGGCACACCTCGGCATCGAGCGGCGGTGGTACCAGGGCGACCACTACGACGTGCCCGCGGCCCTGCGCGAGCGCGCCATCGCGGCGGGAGCTGAGCCGGTCAGTTCGGTGGAGCTGGTACGCCGGCTGCGCGCCGCGGGCCTCAGGCGCGGCTCACGCGTCCGACGGCTCCCCGGAGAGCTCGGCCCCGGCATCGCCGACGCCGTCGGCGGATGAGCCCACCGGCCGACACCGTGCGCGGTAGTCCTCGAAGGAGAAGTCCGCGAGGAAGTCACGCATCGCCGCGTAGCCGTCGCTGAACAGGTCGTACTCCTCATCGGCATCGAGGTCGAGGATGCCGACCTCGGAGAGGTCCACCCGCACCGTGCGTACCTCGTCACAGGGGCTGGCAGGGGCCAGTTGGTCGCTGGTGTCCAGCAGGGAGTCCACGACCATGCGTGCCAGCTCCACGTTGGAGGAGGGCAGCTGTGGCGTTGCCGGTGGACGTGGCAGCAGGCGGATCCCGAAGGTGGGCCAGCGCGGTGGACGCCCGTCGATGCGGTCGAGCACGTCCACGGGGAACCCGGAGGTCAGCCCGCCGTCGATCAACAGCGCCTGCCGCCCGGTGTCGCGGTTGCCGATGCGGACGGGGTCGTACACGAAGGGGATCGACATCGAGGCCCGCACGGCCTTGGCGACGGACTGGGCGTCAGGGTCGAGGTCGAAGCGCGCGTAGTCCCAGGGCAGGCGCACGACGCGCCTGCCCAGGATGTCGAGGCAGCGCACCACCAGCCGGTAGCGCTGCTCGATCGGCGCGTCATCGTCGACGTCGCTGACCTTCAGGTCACCGAAGGTCCTGATGCCCTGCTCCTCGAGCACCTCGGTGATCCAGGTCAGCGGATCGGTCTCATCGCCGCTGAAGCGCGACAGCAGGCGGGACATCGCCCGGTTGTCCCGGAGCCGCCCGATGAGATCCGCCAGGACGAAGCGGGTGGTGTCGAGTTCGTCGAACAGTTCCTTCAGCGCGCCCGCGCCCACCCCGGCCACGGCGAAGGACCCGGCCAGTGCACCTGCCGAGGCGCCGGCGACCCGCACCACCTCGTAGTCGGCTTCCTCGAGCGCGGTCAGTGCGCCGATGTGGGCGACGCCGCGGACGCCACCCCCGCCGAGCACCAGATCACAACTGTCCGTGCCTCGAGCCACCTGGCCGCTCCTCGTATCGCGCTCGCTACCGTTGTGCACCCTCGGAGAGTGTGCCCGACCCGTTGCTCGGGAGCTGTGTCATGACCCCCTCGATCCCCGAGCTGCAATCCCTGCTCGGCCGACCGCTGTTCGTCACCTCGGTGGTGGCGGTCCTGCTGGTCGTGCTGGTGGTCGTCGGCGTGCTGCGACGAAAGGGTGCGGACGCGACCGCGGCCGTCGTGGCGTGGACCGCCCTGGTCGTGGCAGGTGGCGGCGTGCTGTCGTTGACCCTGATCGGACCCGTGCCCGTCGGCATGGCCGAGCCACGGCTGTTCCTCGACCCGCTGCAGGGCGCCTGGGGGTGGGACGGCATCGCGTGGCGGCCGGTGCTCGACAACATCGCACTGTTCCTGCCCATCGGCGCCCTGGCTGCCGCCAGCTTCCGTCGCCGCAGCCTTGTGACGGTGTGGCTGCTGTGCGTGGCCTTCTCCGTCGCGATCGAGGCCTTCCAGTACCTGGTGCCCACCGGCCGCGTCGCCAACACCGCAGACCTGCTGGCCAACGGCGCCGGCAGCCTGCTCGGTGTCCTGCTGGCGGTGGTGAGCGGCGCCCGTGCCGTGCGCACCCAGCACGCGGTCAGGCCGTCACCACCTCGAAGCGGGGTCCGTGGTCCATGAGCCGGGCCAGATAGGGACGGCCGAGCCCGACGGCGGGGGTGAGGACGCCGGCCACCTGCGGGCCGTCGTCGAGGGCGAGCGACAGGGCCGCTTCACCGAGCATCCGGGCGGTCTCGTCGTAGCCGGGATCACCGCCCGAGACCCGGGTCGTCACCGTCGTGTCCCCGCCACGGCCGAGGAAGGTGACGGAGAAGCTGCTGGCCTGACGGGTCGCTTCGTCCGGCCCCTCACCACGGGCCGGGATGATGCGCTCCACCACCCCGCGCGTGGGCGCGAAGCTCGCCAGCGCGGCGGCCGTCCCGACCGCCGACACGCCGGCCACCACCGTGGGCAGCCGCTGGACCCGCACGTAGTGGCCGTACCGGAAGGCCTCGCCGTAGCCCTCGAGGACCCGGGCCGAGCGCAGCACGATGCTGGGATCGATCGTGGGCATCGGCACCCCCCAGCCGCCGAGCTCCGCGATCCGGTGCACCCGTGCCGGCAGGGCTGCCACCCGTCGCAGGGCACGGGGGTCCACCGCTTCCTCACGGGGGCTACGGGGGACCGCCCCCTGCGAGATCGCGGCCAGCGCCGAGTGTGCGGTGCCCCCGCTGAGCCGACCCCGACCGGACACGTAGCCACGCACCGTGATGGGCCCGTCGTCGGGCAGGTGGTCCACGGTGAAGCGCACGCCGAGGTCGTGGGGCACCGAGTCGAACCCACAGCAGGTCACGACCTTGACCCCGGATCGGATCGCGTCGCCGTCGTAGCGGCGCCGCAGCAGCGACACGAAACCGGGCTCACCGGTGATGTCGGCGTAGTGGGTGCCGGAGCGCACGCACGCCTGTGCCACGAGCTCGCCGAGCTCCGCGTAGGGCCCGACGGTGGTGGCCAGCACCCGGGTACGGGCGGTGAGGTCCAGGAGCCCGACCAGGTCGGTGACGTCCACCACCTCGACGTCGGGCCGGGTGTGACCGGTGCCGGAGGCCACGGTTGCCGCCACCTCCTCAAGGCGGTCCCGGTCCCGGCCGGCGATGGCCCAGCGCACGCCCTCGGTCCGGCCGGCCAGGTGCGTAGCGACCAGTTGACCGGTGAAGCCCGTCGCACCGAGCAGCACCAGGTCGTAGGCGCGGTCATCGCTCACAGGGGTCCTCCCAGGGTCGTGGAGACAGCGACGGTAGGGGCCGGGCAGCTCCCACGGCTAGCGTGCGGCCGCACGACGCCGCGTGGGTGGTGCCCGAGGGACGGGTGGCCCTCCACCGGTGAGAGGAGCCCACCGTGTCCACCCTGCCCACCTCCACCGCAGCTGCCCCGGCCTTCGGCACCGTCGCGGCGCCGTCGATGGTGGTCGCGGAGGCGGTACGGGGCAGCTTCGGTCCGGCCCGCACGGAACCGACGGGCACCCTGGCGATCCACCCCTTCGCCCACGCCCTGCACTACGGCAGCTCCTGCTTCGAGGGGCTGAAGGCCCACCGTGGGGTGGACGGGACCGTGCGGCTGTTCCGCTACGAGCGCCACGTCGCCCGCCTGCAGCGCACCGCGGAGCTGCTCCACCTCCCCGTCCCGCCGGCGGAGCTGCTCGCATCGATGATCCGGGAGGCCGTCGCCGCCAACCTCGAGGTGGTCCCACAGGCCCCCGGCGCCCTCTACCTGCGGCCCCTGCTGCTCGGGACCGACCCCAACATCGGCGCCGCAGCGGCACCGTCGACCGACGCCCTGCTGCTCGTGCTCGCCTCACCGGTCGGTGACTACTTCGCCGGGGGTGACCGCGCGCTCAAGCTGAAGGTGGAGACAGAGATCCCCCGCACGACGCCGGTCTTCGGCGAGGCCAAGGCCGGTGCGAACTACGTGCTGGCACTGAGCGTGACGCGCCAGGCGCGCGCGGAGCACGGCGTCGACCAGGTGCTGTTCGCGCCCGATGGCGACGTGCAGGAGACGGGGGCGGCGAACTTCCTGCTGCTGTCCGAGGATCGCGTGGTGACCCGCGCCCTCGATACCTCGTTCCTGCACGGGGTCACCCGCGACTCCGTACTCCAGCTGGCACGGGATGCGGGCCTGGCGATCGAGGAGCGTTCGGTCTCCCTCGACGAGGTACTGGCCTGGCCGGGCGAGGCCGCCCTGGCCGGTACCGCAGCGGTGCTGGCGGGGGTGGACACCCTGGTGCACCAGGCACGCAGCTACCCCATCGGCGAGGGCGGTGTCGGACCCGTGACCCGGCGCCTGCGCGAGAGGTTGCTCGCGATCCAACGCGGCGAGGTCGAGGACCCGCACGGCTGGACCACACCGATCCATCCACCGGCAGCCCACTGACGCCGACGACCCCGGTGAGGCCGACGGTGCCGTCCGCGCTGGACCCGTCAGCTCGGCACGTGGAGGCGGGTGGCTTCCGCCGTGAGTTCGGTGGCCGGCCCCTCGACCACGGTGTTGATGCCACGCCGATCGAAGAGGTCGCGCACCGGTAGCCGCCACCCGCCGTCACCGATCAACTGGGCGAGCTGCCGGCTGGAGAAGGCGAACACCAGGCGTCCGAGGCCGGCGTTGGCGTGGGCGACGGCGCACATCGGGCAGTGCTCGCCGGAGGTGTAGACCGTGCTGCGCCGACGCTCGTCCGGATCCAGGCTGCGGTAGGCCCACCGGGCGACCTTGAGCTCCGGGTGGGCGGTGATGTCGCGATCGGTGGCGACGGTGTTGCGTTCCTCGAGCAGCGTGGTGCCGTCACCGGCGACCAGCAGCGAGCCGAAGGGGTCATCACCCGCGTCGCGTGCTTCGCGAGCCAGTTCGAGGGCACGCCGCAGGTGGGTCAGATCGCCAGGGGTCACGGTCAGGTCCCCAACTCGTAGGTGACACCGGTCAGTGCCTCGGAAGCCTGCCACAACGCAGCGGCCAGTGCCGGGTCCTTCGCCCGGGCCGAACGTCCCGCCGGAGCCGGATAGCCGCGCGCCTCGACCGGGCCGTCGGGGCCCCAGTAGGACGCCCCCGGCAGCGCCGGCGCGGTGGCGGCGTAGAGCTGGGGGAGGACACCCTGGCTCGCGGGCTGTGCGAACAGCAGGTTGCCGAGCCGCGAGCCGAGCCCCGTGACCGCGCCACTGATGCCCCCCTGCATCGTCGGGCCGGTTGTCTGCAGCGGGGTGTCCGCGTAGCCGGGGTGCGCGCCGACGGCGGTGAGGCTGGCGCCAGCTGCCTCCGCGCGCCGCTGCAGTTCCAGCACGTGCAGGAGGTTGGCCAGCTTCGAGTTGCCGTAGGCGACCCAGCGCTGGTAGCGGGTGCGCTCCAGGTTCAGGTCGTCGACGTCGAGCCGCGCGGCGCGGTGGGCGTTGGAGGACACCACCACCACGCGGGCGTCACCGGCAGCCAGCAGCAGCGGCAGCAGCCGGCCCACCAGCGCGAAGTGACCGAGGTGGTTGACCCCCATCTGGAGCTCGAAGCCGTCGACGGTGCGGGTCAAGGGTGGTGCCATGATGCCGGCGTTGGCGATGACCGTATCGAGGTGGTCGTGGCGCGCAGCCAGGCTGCGGGCCGCGGCCTCGATGCTCGCGAGGTCGGCGAGGTCGAGGGCAAGGTGCTCCATCGAGGCGGCCGGGACCCGATGGTGGATCCGATCCATCACCGCGACCGTGCGTTCCGCGGATCGGTTGGCGAGGACGACGTGGGCGCCGCGGCTCGCCAGCGCCACCGCGGTGGCCGCACCCAGCCCGGAACTCGCACCGGTCACCAGCACCGTCGTACCGTGCAGAGCAGGCAGATCGTCCGCGGTCCAGGGCACGTGGCCTCCTGCGGTTCGGGAACGTGGGCGGAGTCTGGTGTGCGGGTGTCGGCGGGGGTGGGCCCAGGTGCCGCGCACGCACCGGCAGCCACGGTAGCTCCCATAGCGGGTCGCGACCGCTCCCGCACCGTTGCGGTGGTGGTGGCCGCTAGGGTCCGCGCACCAGTGACGTGGGAGGTCGGACGTGCCAGTCAACCCGGTGTACGCCACGGCGATCGGTGCCAGCATCTCGATGTTCTCGATGTTCCGCTGGAACATCCGGATCACGGGCGCGGAACACGTCCCACGGCTCGGACCGGGTGTGCTCGCCACCAACCACGTCAGCTACCTCGACTTCGTGTTCGCGGGGTACGGGGCCCGCGAGCAGGGACGGCGCGTGCGCTTCGTCGCCAAGGCCGAGGTGTTCGACCACACGGTCACCGGCCCCCTCATGCGCGGCATGCGCCACATCCGCGTCGAGCGCGGCGGTGACACCGAGGCGACCATGCGTGAGGTCAGTGCCGCGCTGGGTGAGGGCGACGTGGTGGGGATGTTCCCCGAAGGCACGATCTCGCGCTCCTTCGTGCCGCTGACGGGCCGTCCGGGAGCGGCGCGCATGGCCATCGAGAACCGGGTGCCGCTCATCCCCGGTGCCATCTGGGGCAGCCAGCGGATCTTCACCAAGGGCCGCAGCTTCACCCCGGCACGGGGGACGGCCATCAGCATCGACTTCGGTCCGCCGGTGCACTACGAGCCCGGTGAGGACCCCATGACGGTGCATCAACGGCTGATGACGGCGGTCGGGGAGTTGGTCGACCGGGCCCAGCGGCGCTATCCGCAGCGGCCTGCCGGCCCCGAGGACGCGTGGTGGCTGCCGGCGCACCTTGGTGGCACGGCGCCGACGCCCGAGGAGGCGGCGGCCGCCGCCAAGGCCGAGGCCGACGAACGCCGTCGACGGCACGGTGCCGACGGCGGGTCGTGACGTGGACCAGGGCAGGTCGTGACGTGGGCCAGGGTGGGTCGTGACGTTGGCCAGGGCGGGTCGTGACGTGGACCAGGTCGGCGTCATCCGCCTCACCGACCCTGCCGACCCCCGGCTCGGTGACTACGCCGCCCTGACCGATGCCGCGCTGCGCAAACGCTATGAGCACCAGCACGGGGTGCTGATCGCTGAGGGTCCGAACCCCGTCCGTGCACTGCTCGCCTCGCGGTATCCCGTGCGGTCCCTGCTGGTGGCCGAGCGACGCCTTGCGACGGTGGCCCCGCTGATCGACGGGCTCGACGCCCCGGTCTACGTGGTCGAACAGGACGTGCTCGAGGACCTGGTGCGCTTCCGGCTGCACCAGGGTGTCCTCGCCTGCGGGGGGCGGCTGCCGCTGCCGGCGCTCACCGAGGTGATCGCGGGTGCGCGTCGGGTCCTGGTGCTCGAGGGGCTCAACGACCATGAGAACCTCGGCACCCTGTTCCGTACGGCACGGGCGTTCGCCACCGATGCGGTGCTCCTCGGCCCGGGCTGTGCTGATCCGCTCTACCGCCGCAGCATCCGCGTCTCCATGGGCCACGTGCTGCACGTCCCCTTCGCCCGCACGGGGCCCATCGACCTCGCCGTGGACCAGCTCCGGGCGGCGGGCTGCACCGTGCTCGCCCTGACCCCCGATCCGCAGGCCGTGGAGCTCGACGAGCTCACCCCGCTGCGTGAGCGTCCCCTGGCGTTGCTGCTGGGAGCGGAGGGCCCCGGCCTGACAGCCGGTGCCCTCGCGGCGTCGGACATCGGGGTGCGTATCCCGATCGCGGCAGGGGTCGACTCGCTCAACGTGGCGGCCGCCGGTGCCGTAGCCTGTCACGCGCTACGACCGTTGGGAACGTGATGCCGGAAGGGTGGGCGCTCGGGGTCGCTGTACTGCTGGTGGCGCTGGCGCTGCAGCTGGTGCTGCTGGTGGTCCAACATCGGGTGCGTGACGCGTTGCGTAGGCGCCGTGGGCGTCCAAGCCTCGCGGCGGAACGTGCGGCGGCCGCAGAACGTGCGGCGGCCACAGAACGTGCGGCGGCCGCAGAAGGTGTGACGGCCGCGGACCGCACGGATGACCCAGGGCTCACCCCCCTTGGGCGGCGGCTGCCCGGTGCCCGGATCAGCCCGCCCGGGCAAGGTCGCTGAGCGCCACGGTGCGTGTCTGACCTGCCTCGGTCACCCGCAGTTCGCCGGTGCGCGCCGCGAGGTCTGCACGCAGCTCCACCCGGTCGCCCTGCGACTCCCACCGCATCGCCAGCACATGGTCGCGCCCACCTGCGACCGGCGGCTCGAGCTGCCAGGTCCCCTGGAAGGCCGGGTGGGTGTTGCGCAGGCGCAGGAGCGCGAGCAGGTTCTGGACCACGGGGCGCTCGAGGTCACCTGCTACCTCGGTGTCGGTGTAGTAGTGGCGGTTGATGTCGCGGCCGACCCCCGTGGCCTGCAGCAGGTCGACGTCGTTGCTGCCGGCGAGGAGCCCGACGTAGTACACCTGCGGGATGCCGGGCAGGAACACCTGGATCGCACGGGCGGTGAGGTAGGCGTCGGCGTCACCGCTGAGTGCGTCGTAGAAGGTGCAGTTGACCTGGTAGAGATCGACGTTGGAGGCGGCTGCGCCCGTGGCCAGCCGCGAGC
>Ga0207421_10002301_pt1 | contig 23784 bp, 23 predicted proteins | sample SodLakKL_010_SED_4_FD_187542 | JGI IMG/M metagenome (GOLD analysis project Ga0207421, IMG submission 187542) | Alkaline sediment microbial communities from Lake Tanatar, Kulunda Steppe, Russia - 8KL_010_SED (SPAdes) (version 2) | ecosystem: Environmental > Aquatic > Non-marine Saline and... | reverse complement strand
CTAGGACCCGGACGCCGGCGCGTCCTGCTCGCCGTCGAGTGCGACCGCGGCCAGGCCGTGCCGGAACAGCGCGATGACCCCTGCGACCCCAACGGCGAGCGCGGCAGCGACGACCAGCCGAACCAGCCCGATCGGGAGCGCGGTCGGGGGCACCGGACGCCACCAGGTCGCCGACCACCACAGCCCCCAGCCGAGCAGGGGGACCGCCGCCGCGTCGCGGACGAAGCTGCCGACCGTCGCGGCACCGGGACCCACTCGACCGAGGAACCAGACCGCCACCGCGATGCCGGGTAGCACGGTCAGGGCCGGCTCGGTGTCCGCGCCCGGAGGTGCCAGCATCACCGCGGCCACCCCGGCGGTGAGGGTGAGCAACGCCACCGATAGCACGCCGATCCCCCGACGTGTCGGCGTGGTGGACGACAACCAGCCGGCGGCCGCGATGGACACCACCAGGAGCGCGAGCGGGAGGGCCGGAGCGGGGCCGGGGACCCAGACGAGCACCCCCTCGATCCTCGCGTCCTCACCGTCGAGAAGGAGCGGGACCTCCCAGGTGAACACCTCCTGGACCGTGCCCGCCCGGGGATCGACGTCACCCGGCAGCGTCGGCGACATGAAGTGGATCCGGTGGTCGTGCCAGGCGTAGCGGCCTGCGGTGGCCACCAGTTCCCACCGCGGCGGCGCATCGACGTCGGCGATGACGGGCACCTCGACGTCGAGCGCGCCGAAGCGGGCGTCGTTGAGCCACCGCGCCGGCGAGCGGGTGTTGACCTCGACCCGCCCGTCGGCGCCGAACCGGAGGTAGGCCTCACCCTCGTAGCCGGGAACCTCGACCTCCCGCCCGGACGGGACGCTGACGACCAGGTAGGCGTCGCCGCCCACCACCTCGGCGGTCACCTGCTCCACGGGTATCCCGTCGCCGGTGAGGATCGCTGCCACGCCCGAGCGGTAGTGGGTCGGCCGCGCGGGGTCGGCGAGCGCCGCCTGGCCGGGGAGCAGCCACGCGAGAACGAGCACCCCCAGCACGATGCCCTGTCCGGCCCGGCTCACCGGTCGGCGCGGCGACGTCCGGGCAGCACCCGGAACAGCACCCCGGCGGCCGCGAGCAGGGCCAGCACTCCGGCGGCCCAGACGGGCACGCGTCGCAGGGTGGCGTCGCCGCCATCCGGGGCCGATCCCGCCGGCCCGGCCTCCGCGATCCCGTCCGCGTCCTCGGTCACGCTCGGATCGGTCGCGTCCTCCACGTCGGCATCGTCCGGTGCCGACTCGTCGGTCGCCGACGCCGGGTCGTCCCCGCCCGCCTCGATGTCGGGGTCGGCGTCCGCTGCACCCTCGGCGGTGGTGACCTCCGCGTCGGGGTCCTCGACCGGGGTCGGGGGCGGCGCTGGCCGGTCGGGGTCGGCCTCGACGAGGCGGACGTTGATCGCCGGATCGTCGGCCGGCGCGTCGGGGGTCCCGATCCAGCGGTGAGCGCCGTCGGCGCAGCCCTGGAAGACGGCGAGGTGGCGGGTCTCCCCCGGGCTGCCGCTGGCGACCGCGTCCAGGTCGAAGGCCGGGGCGGGCTCCGGAGCAGCGGCCGCCGTCCAGGTGACCACGGTGATCCGGCCCTGGTCGATCTCGAGGTCGTGGACGTAGCCCGGGTGGTCGGCCACCGTCACGACCCGCAGCCAGTCGGGGACCTCCAGAGCGACCTCGAGCGTGTCCTGACCCGCGCCACTGGCCTCCGTGCCGCAGCCGTGGGCGAGGTCCAGGGTGACGGTCGCCAGGGAGTCGACCGGCACCTCACCCCCGCCGCGCAGGAACGGGTGCGCGGCAGCCGGCAGCGCCACCGACAGGAGCAGCAGCGCCGCGAGGGCGACCGCGGTCACGCCATGGGCGCGGGTCGGCCACCCCGTCGGATCGGGAGGTCGGGTCACGGTCACGTGGGGCTCCAGGGACGATGCGGCTGGTAGCGGGCGGAGGGGCGGCCTGCGTCGCACGGGTCAGGGTGCCACGGGGACGATCACGGTGGTGGTGTGCTCGGTGAAACGGTCGACCCCGGCGATCACCCGCACCTCCCACTCCCCGGCGAAGGACAGGTCCTCGGTGGTGGCGATCCAGTGGCCCGGGCCGGCGAAGAAGGGCTCGATCCGGATCGGGCCGACCCCGGCGGGCACGAAGGTGAGCTCCAGACGCAGGTCCTCCACCCCCGCGCTCGGACGACCCGTGGCATCGAGGACGTAGAGGTGGAGGGTGTTGCGACCCACGACGTTCGGGTCGACCACCAGGTCCAGCTCGAGCTCGGCGCCCAGCGGGGTGGTGGTCTCGAAGACCCCGCCGAAGCCCGCGGCCTCCGCCGCCGGCTGGGTCGTGGCCAGGACCCCGGTGAGCAGCAGCACACCGCTGAGCAGGGCGACCTCCAGCCGGAGCGTGCGCCGCAGCTGGGACCAGGCGGCGCTGGCGCGACGCTGGCCGAGGTCGACGGCCAGATCGACCGGCGCTCCGCCATCGCCGACGTCGGCCGAGCCCACCTCAGGCGCGACATCGCCCGGGGCACCACCGCTGGGGATCGCACCTGCGACGATCGCCGGCACCAGCCGGAACCGGTTGTAGGCGGCGACCAGCACCACGACGCCGACCGCCGCGAGCTTGGCCAGCAGGGTGAGCCCGTAGGCCGTGCCCACCAGCGCCGCGGGCTGCCCCACCAACGGCCACGCCATGGCCGTCCCCCCGACGGCGACCAGCACCGAAGCCACCAGCGCCACACCGCTGAACCGGGCCACCAGCCCGGCGGCGGGCACCGCCTCGGGCCGGGTCGATCGACGGCTGAGCACCGCGGCCAGCACGACCAGACCGCCGAACCACACCGCAGCGGCGCCGACGTGCACCAGGTCACCGGTCACCAGCAGCCACGTGGGAGGCATGCTGCGCTGGTGTCCGTCCAGCACGACCGTGCCGAGCGCGCCGGCGGCCACCGCCGCCGCCAGCACACCGGGCAGCCCAACGAGCAGGACCGTGGCCAGCACGGCGAGCAGGGCTGAGCGCACGATGCTCGCCGCCCCGAAGGTGGAGGTCGCGGTCTCCCACAGACCCACCGCGGACCAGGCCGCACCCAGCTCGCCGGTGACGGCGACGGCCTGGACCGGGACACCGACCAGCGACACCACCACGCCGACCAGGGCCGACCGCACCGCCAGCCGGCGAGCCACGGCCCGATCCACGGGGCGTCGGACGATCAGCCAACCGGTGACGGCGGCGCCGGTCGCCAGCAGCAGGGCCCCGTACCCGAGGCCCCGGAGCAGCTGCCCGGCCCTCCGCGCGGCCACCGACGTCCCGTCACCGGCGATCGCCGCCAGGGTCGTGGCCGCGACCTCCTCCACGCCGTCACCGACGGTGAAGGTGCGGACACCCCCGACAGGATGGCTGTCGGCGGAGATCACCCGGTAGCTGACCACGTAGGCCCCGTCGGGCAGATCCGGCGGCAGCGCCACCGCGACGACGCTCGGGTTCTCGGTGTCGACCGGCCCCAGGTCGACGCGGCGGGCCTCGGCGTCGAGGACCCGGAGACCACCGCTCGGCACCGTGACCGGCTCGCTGAAGGTGAGAGAGACCTCGGCCGGAGCCGTGTCCAGGGCGGACCGATCGGCTGGCCGACCGTCGACGAGCGTGGCGTGCGCCGACGCGGGCGTCGCGCTCCCGGCGAGCAGCAGACCGAGCAGGACCAGCGTCATCGCTCCTCGCCGGAGCGACCGAACTGCGGCCGCTGGTCCGCGGAGGGCGCCGTATGGGCTCACGATGCGGAGGACATGCACGGCTCCTCGGGGACCGACCCCGCCCCGGAGGTCCGGGGTCGCGCCCACGGTACCGAGCGGTCGTCGTCAGCCGTCAGGCGCCGGCGAGGCGGCGACGGGCGGCGCGCAGCTCGTCGAGGACGTCGGTGACCTCCGGTTCGACCTCCAGGTCCGCGTCGGCCAGCACCTCGTCCAGGACCTCCAGCGCCACCTCGACGTCACCGAGCTCTGCCAGGAGCTCGGCGTGCTCCTGGGCCGCAGCGGCGACCTGGGCCCGTGCAGGAGGATCCTCCTGCGTGGCGCCCGACCGCCGCAGCAGGACCTCGATGGCCCCGTCGAGGTCGCCGGTCACCCGCAGCGCAGCGGCGTGGAGCCGCAGGGCCATCACGTGCTGCTCCGCGGAGAGCACGTCGGTGGGGTCGAGTTCGGCGGCGATCGCTGCTGCCAGCGTCGACGCCTCCCCGGTCCGCTCAAGCGCCAACAGCGCAGCCGCGTGGTTCACCCGGGCGCGGGTGACCTGTTCAGTGGTGACGGGGTCGTCGGCGTCCTGGAAGCGCTCGGTGAGATCGGCGTACACCGCGACCGCCGACGCGTGGTCGCCGACCGCGTCCAGGCAGATCCCGCGGTTGAGCAGCGCGAGGGCGATCTCGTGGCGTTGGTCGGGGTCCTCGAGATCGGCGGGGGTCGTCGCCGCCAGGGCATAGGCTTCCGCGGCCGCATCGAGGTCGCCGAGCTCGGTGAGGAGCACGGCCCGTTCGAACCGGACGGTGAACAGCGACTCGCGCAGCACCGGGTCGGTGAGGTCCTCCACCTCGGCGAGGGCGGCCAGCAGCGACTCCACCTCCGCGATCGCATCGGCGAGCTCGCCGGCCTCGTGGAGCTCCATGACCGCGTCGGTGCGGCGACGTGCCTCCTGGGGCCTCACCAGCGCAGCAGGGCGGCCACGCCCTCGTGGTCGGCGAGTTCGGCGGCAGCCGGCTCGTTCAGCGGGGTCACCGACGCCGAGGTGGCCAGCGCCGCCTCGATGAGCCGCTCGACGAACAGCGGGTCCTCGGAGAAGGTCAGATCCGACTCGGCCATGGCTCCCTCGATCCGCGGGTGGAGCGTGCCCTGGGAGGAGACGAAACCGGTGAGCGTCAGACCGTCGTCGTAGAGCAGGTGCTCCACCCGGCCGGCGTTCAAGCCCTCGCACACCTCGCGCAGCCCGAGTGCGCCCGCACCGCCGGCGAGCGTCCGCTCCTTCGCCGAGCTGACCAGGGCCGCCTCACGGTCGCCGTGCACCGAGCGCAACAGCGTCCAGGCGTGGGCCGCGACCTCCTTGGCCGGGGTCGACTCCCACGCCTGGTCGGCGACCAGGACCCGCAGGGTGTCGTGATCGACCAACCCGCGCACCTCGTCACGGAGCTTCGGGGGTGCCGACAGCACCAACCGGTCGATCCCGTCGGTCTCGGCGCGCTGGACGACGTCGTCGAGGACCTGCTTCAGGAAACGGTGGCGGTTCTCGTCGACCCGGTCCTCGTAGCCCTCACGGTCCGAGCGGGCGTACATCGGCCGCTGCGGGTTGCTCGTGGACGGGCCCGACGCGGCGTCCCCGGACAGCCCCGCATCGAACCGCGCCTCCTCGATGACCTCGGCATCCCCCGTCGCCCAGCGCAACACCCGCACCCCGGTGCGCGAGACGACGACCACCACGGCCGGCCGACCCTCGTCGAGGGCAGCCACCAGCGGCCGCACGTAGGCGGTGGCGTCGTGAACGACCCGTTGACGGAAGGGCAGCTGGAGCGCGACGGTGCGTTCCTCACCGCTGGTCACGCCGACGAACAGCGCTCGACCGCGACCCGGTGCCTTGGGGTCCAGCAGGTGCTCGAGAGCGCCGTCGATCCTGCTCAGGCGCTGCTCGACCGCCCGGGCGGTGTCGCGGTCGCCGCGGTCGAGCTGGGCCCTCAGCTCCTTGAGCTGGTTCCGCAGCTCGATGGGGGCCGTCGGCTGCGGGTCGGCCGCCTGCTCGGGGGTGTGCCCCGTGTAGAAGGAGAGCACGCCCTGCTCGTCCTCGAGTGCCAGCAGGTCGCGGATGGTGGCGTCGTCGATGTTCATCGGGCCTCGTTGCGGTCGGGGCCGCACCTGGGCTGACGCGTCGCGCCGGGGGGGCGGCTCATCGCTCTGAACCTATCCGCCGGTGCGGACGGATGGAAGGGCAGCGACCGCGACCGGGCGACCGTGGCCGACGCTTGACAGCGGTACCGTCCCCGCATGCAGACCCGCACCCTGCCGAGCCGACACCTCGCTGGTGTCGAGGTTCGACTCGATCCCTCCGTCCTGGTGCTCGCTGCCCTGGTCGCCTGGGCCTTCACCGGCGTCTTCCGCGCCGACCACTCCTTGAGCGTGGCCCTGCTCCTGGCCGCGGTCGGGGCCGTCCTGGTCGTGCTCACCACCCTGGCCCACGAGCTGGGGCATGCCCTGGAGGCCCGCCACCGCGGGATGGAGGTGGAGGCGATCACCCTGCTGCTGTTCGGCGGCGTGACCGAGATGCATGCCGACGGGCAGACCGCCAGGGATGAGCTCGCCGTCGCCGCCGTCGGTCCCTGGATCAGCCTGGTGTGCGCGGCGGGTTTCGGGTTGCTGGCGACCTTCGCCGACGATCTGTTCCCGGCCACCATGTCGGCCTCGGTCGGCCAGCTGGCGGGCGTGCTCGGGTGGTGGAACCTCCTGCTCGCCGTCTTCAACCTCGTGCCGGGTGCGCCCCTGGACGGCGGACGGGTGCTGCGGGCCCTGCTGTGGATGGTGACCGGGGACCGGCTGAGGGCGCTCAGGGTCTCGGTACGGGCCGGGCAGCTGATCGGCGTCCTGCTCATCGGACTCGGAGCAGCGACGCTGGTACGTGCCGGCGGTCAGGCCGCGCTGGTGGCCGCGGCCTTCGCGGTCTCGGGCGTGTTCCTCGTCCGTGCGGCCAGCGGCGAGCTCCGTCACGCCGAGCTCAGCGCCGTGCTCGAAGGTCGGCGGGTCGTCGATCTGGTCGCCACGCCGCCCCCCGAGGTCGAGGGCTCGCCGTCGTTGCCCTGGCCACCGACGCCGGCCGGCGATGGGGCACCGACGGCCTCCCCGGAGGGCCCCGCCGTCGAGCTCACCGACGACCTCCACACCCTCATCGAGGCGTTCCAGGGTGACCACGACATCGTCCGGGTCGTGCGGGACGGACGCACGATCGGGATGCTCACCGAGGCCGAGGTGGCCCGGGCCATCGCCCGGTTGCGTCGCGGGGAGCCGCTGCCATGAGGCGCACCCGTCTCGGCCGCCGGCTCGCCCGGGCGGCCTTCTACGCCGCGACCGCCGCCATCGTGGCCTGGGCCGCCTTCGTCGTCCCGCTCCCGGTGGTCGAGTACGTGCCGGGGAACCCGACGTCGATCCCGCCGCTGATCGAGCTCGACGGCATCGAGACCTTCGAGCTCGACGGCGACGTCAAGCTGCTGACCGTCCTGCTCCGTCAGCAACCGACCATGCCAGCCCTCGGCGCGGTGCTGTCGCGCGACCGCTCCCTGGTGCGCTACGACGAGGTCTACCCGCCCGGCACCGACCGCAGCGAGGTCCTGCGCCTCGAGCGGGAACGCTTCGCCCGCCAGTTCGACATCGCGGTCGCGGTCGGTGCCGCGGCCGCCGGGGTGGAGACCGAACTGGTCACCGAGGTGGTCGTCGTGCAGGTGCTCCCGGGCAGCCCGGCCAGCGGCAACCTCGCTCCCGGCGACGTCGTGCTCGCCGTGGACGGCGAACCGCTGGCGTCAGCGGAGCAGCTCCAGGCCATCTCGCGGACCGGCCAGGAGGGCGACGAGCTCACCCTGACGGTGCGCCACGCCGGCGAGCAGCGGGAGGTGACCCTGAGCCTGTCGACCTTCGGTGGTGTCACCGAACCGCGGCTCGGCGTCGCGATCCAGACCGCGGTCGAAGAGGCCCGCCTGCCCTTCGAGGTGTCGCTGCGGGAGGGGACCCGGATCGGGGGACCGAGCGCAGGGTTGATGACGGCGGTGACCGTCTTCGACCTGCTCACCGCGGACGACCTGCTGCGGGGGCGACAGATCGCCGGCACCGGCAGTCTCGACGCCGACGGTCGGGTCGGGCCCGTTGGTGGGATCCCGGCCAAGCTCCGGGCCGCCGCCGCCGAGGGCGCCGAGCTCGTGCTCGTGCCCGCGATCCAGCTCGATGTGGCGCTGGAGTCCGTCCCCGACGGCCTCATCGTCGTCGGCGTCGACCATCTCGACGACGCGCTCGAGCTGCTCGCCTCCGAGAGCTGAGGGCGGCGTCGGCTAGCCCGTCGCGGCCGCCGGAGCGGGCGCCACGGGGGAGTGCGCTGGCAGGGTCTGGTCAGCACGTCGGACCGCGCAGCGGTCCAGGAAGTTGCCGAGCAGCTGCATCCCGGCGTTGGTGAGCACCGACTCGGGGTGGAACTGCACCCCCTCGACATCGACCTCTCGGTGGACCAGGCCCATGATCAGACCGTCGGAGGTCTCGGCCGTGACCTTCAGCACCGGTGGCAGGCTGGCACGGTCCACGATCAGCGAGTGGTACCGGGTCGCCTCGAAGGGCACGGTCAACCCGTCGAACGCCCCTTCGCGGCGGTGGTAGATCGGGGACGTCTTGCCGTGCATCAGCACCGGTGCCCGGACCACCTCGCCGCCGTACACCTCGCCGATGCACTGGTGGCCCAGGCAGACCCCGAGCACCGGCCGGACACCGGCGACGGCACGGATCACGTCGTTGGACAGGCCCGCATCGCTGGGATCACCGGGACCGGGCGAGATGACGATGCCGTCGGGGAGGTCATCGAGCAGGCCAGCGACCGTGAAGGCGTCGTTGCGCACCACCTCGACGTCCGAGCCGAGTTCACCGAACTCCTGCGCGAGGTTGTAGGTGAAGGAGTCGTAGTTGTCGACGATCAGGAGCCGGGTACCGGCACGCACGGGGGTCGCGGTCGTGGCCACGGCGCTCACCTCTCCGCCAGCAGGTCCCGCAGCGCATCGCGCGCCACCTCACCGGCGTCGGTCTCGGGGATCTCGTCCACAAGGATGACGCGCTCGGGCCGACTGCGCGAGTCCAGGTGCGCGTGGCAGTGCGCCAGCAGCTCCTCCTCGCTGGGTCGCTGCCGCCGCTGGCAGCGCACCGCGGCGATCACCGCGCCACGGTCGGCGTCGAGTGTGACCCCCGCGCGACGCACACCCGGGTGGCGCTCGAGCACGGTCTCCACCCGGCGAGGTGCCACGTAGCCACCGTCGGCGGTGACCAGCACCTCATCCCGACGACCGAGGTGGGTGAACACCCCGTCGGCGTCGACGGTGACGAGGTCGTCGGTGACCAGCCACCCGTCGACGAAGCGCGCGGCCGTCGCCTCCTCGTCCTCCCAGTAGCCCGGCGAGACCTGGGGTCCCGCCAGGAGCATCAGCCCCGGCTCCCCGGGTTCGCGGACCCGGCCGAGGTCGTCGGGATCGACCACGATGGCCACGGTGTCGGTGACGGGCAGGCCCATGGCCCCCGGCGTGGTCCGCCCGTAGACTGGTTGGGCGTGGGTGATGGGACCGGCCTCCGAGACCCCGAACCCCTCCCGTACCCGGGCCCCGCCGGTGCGCAGCTCCAACTCCCGGGCGGTCTCGGGGTCGAGGGGAGCACCTGCCGCCAGGACCACGCGCAGCGAGGTGAGGTCACGGCGGGAGCTCTCCGACTCGCTCATCAGCGCGTCGACCTGCGCGGGTTCCAGCACCGCCAGCGTGGCGTCGTGGCGGTCGATCGTTCGCGCCAGCCCGGAGGTCTCCTCCGGCGGGAACAGCTCGACACAGGCACCGGCGAGCAGTCCTGCGAGCCACCCGAGCACCATCGGTCCGAGCGCGAGCAGATCCCCGGCCACGACCACGTGCTCACGACCGGCCTGGATGTCGGGCACCCACAGCCGGGCCTGGAACGTCGATGCCACGAGGTTGTGGTGGGTCAGCACGATCGCCCGCCGGTCGCCACCTCGCCAACGGGGGACGAGCAGCGCAGGGACATGGGAGGGAACCGGGCCCTCGCCGTGGAGGGTCACCGGGGTGCCGGCGAGCTCGGCGATGGCAGCACCGAGGTCACGGACCGGTCCATCGGCCGATCGCCGGCGACGCAGCCGCGGTCGGGGTGGGCGGAAGCGGGGTCGGGGAGCGAGCCAGTCCTCGTCGGTGGTCTCGAGGACCCAACCGACCTCCAAGCCCGCCGTCTGCAGCTCCTGCAGGCGGTCGCGGGACGCCAGCGCCCCGTCCACCCCGGTGGCCGTCGCCACCTCGACGGCCCGTGCCGCGGTACGACCCCGATCGCTGGCTGGCGGCAGGGGGACCGCGACCGCCCCGATCCGCCACAGCGCGAGCAGCACCACCGGCGTGGTGATGGTGGTCCCGGTCGCCACCAGGAGCCGGTCGCCACGGACCACACCCAGATCCCTGAGCAGCGTCACCAGGTCGGTCACCCGGTCGCGCAGGGCGACGTGGGTCAGGCTCACGTCACGGCTACGAACGGCGACGGCCTCCGGGAAGTCCCGCAGCGCGTCGTCGAGCAACCGTGGGATCGGTACCTCGGGGATGCGGTAGCTGGGGGGCACACCGGGCGGGTAGCCACGGACCCAGGGACGGTCGATCCGGGCGAGGTCGGGCGGTCGCGGCACCGGGGCACGCCTCCTCGCCGTGGCAGCTGTCGGGACCGTCCGAGCCTAGCCCCCGGGGGGTGGCGGGGTACGTTGTCGAGCCAGCCACGAGGAGCCCGTGATCAGCGCCGTGACCGGATCCGGCGATGCGACGCCATCGCCGTCACCCGCCCCGCAGGTCCTCGACCGGCTGCGCCGACGGGTCGACGCCGCCCTGGCGACCGCCCTCGATCAGCTGCTCCCGCGCGTCGAGGAGTTGCACCCGAGCATGGTGCCGCTCACCGACGAGCTGCGGACCTTCTCCGCCGGTGGGAAACGCATCCGTCCTGCGCTGCTGTTGCTGGGGTTCGAGGCCGCCGGTGGCCGGCGACTCGACGCTGTGGAGGGTCCGGCGCTGGCGCTCGAGCTGCTGCACACCTGCGCCCTGCTCCACGACGACGTGATCGACCAGGCGCCGACCCGTCGCGGCCGGCCCAGCGTGCACGAGGCCTTCGCCGCCCGGCACGCCGAGCGGGGCTGGCAGGGCGACGCCGACGCCTACGGACGGGCGATCGCGATCCTGCTCGGCGACCTGGCCTTCGTCCACGCCGACGAGCTGTTCCTCTCCGCCAAGGTCCCCGACCAGGCGCTGCTGGCCGCCTTCCGCCGGTTCACCCTGCTGCGCGAGGAGGTCATGGCCGGCCAGGCCCTCGACCTGCACGCCGCGACCGTGCGGAGCACCGACCGCGAGCTCGCCCTGCGGGTCGCGACGTTGAAATCGGGCCGCTACTCGGTCGCCCGGCCCCTGGAGATCGGCGCGGTCCTGGCCGGTGCGGACGACGCGCTGCTCGCCGGACTCCACGCCTTCGGGGACCCGCTGGGCCGCGCCTTCCAGCTCGCCGACGACCTCCTCGGCGTGTTCGGCGACGCGGGGACCACCGGCAAGTCCGCGTCATCCGACCTGGCGGAGGGCAAGCGCACCCTGCTGGTCGCCGAGGCCTGGGCGCGGCTGGACGCCGAGGGGCGCGCCCGGCTCGAGGCCGGCCTCGGTCGCTCGGACCTGGACGAGGCGGCCGCGGAGGACCTGCGGACGCTGCTCGAGGACTGCGGCGCCCGTGCGGCCACCGAGCAGGAGATCGACCGCAGCAGCAGCGCGGCACGGGCGGCCCTGGACGGCCTGACACTGCCACCAGCGGCGCGGGACGGACTGCGCGCGGTCGCCGACTACCTCGGTCGACGCAGTAGCTGAGACCCGATCGTCGGGTCCTGGGTCAGCTCCTCGACCCACGGGAACACCCAGGTGAACAGCACCACGACGCTGACGGCGATCACCACCAGCAGCACGAGGACCCGGATCCAGCGCGGCCACCGCCGGGTCGCGTCGTCGTCAGGCGTGCTGCGGCTCATCCCTCGACCCTTCCAGCGATCTCCTGTGGGGTGGTGCCCCTGGCGGTCGACTCGATCGGATCGCCGAGCAACTCACCCCACACGATCAGGCGTTGCGCGGCGCTGCCTCGCGGGTGGCAGGTGGTCAGCGTGATGGTCGGCGCACCGGAGCCGAGCGGGTCCGCTCCGAGCACCCACACGTCGGTCGGAGCCACGATCCGTTGCTCACGGTAGGCGTACACCCACTCCCTCCCCCGCCGGTCGACGACGTGGATCGTGTCACCCTCCGTGAGCACGTCCAGCGACCAGAAGGGAGCACCGTAGGTCGTGCGGTGGCCGGCGATCGCCAGGTTGCCCGCGCCCCCAGGACGATCCGAGAGCGGGTAGTGCCCTGGCCCGGACCGCAGGAGCTGCAGGGTCGCGCCCGAGACGACGAACAGCACCTCGTCGTCGACGATCCGTTCGCCGTCGCGCTCGAACCACAGCGCGGCGAAGGCGTCGCCGAGCGCAACCTCCTCGTCCTCCTCGTCCTCGTCCTCCTCGACCCGGTCGGGGGGGTCGTCCGGCTGGCCGCCAGCGACCGGCCCGTCGGGCACGGTCAGCGACCAGGTCTCGGCCAGCTCGCGCTGGGCCCGCTCGGTCTCCAGGCCGGTGAACCACAGCAGGTACACCACGTACAGCAGCACCACCACGCCGCTGACGACCAGCAGCCAACCGAACCCCCGCACGACCCGCGTCAACGTCCACCTCCGCGTCCGTCGGAGGCGAGCACCATCGCCGACCCACGGTGGCCGGTCAGGGTAACCAGCCAGACCCGCCGAAGGGCCAGGATCACGCCACCCCGTCGGCGGGCCGGACCACGTCACGGGCGGCGTGCCCGGTAAGGTTGTGTGAGGTCCACATCGGAACCGAGGGACGCTGATGCCGAAGAGCAAGCACCGTCGCGGAGGCCGCAACCGTCCACGTGCCCATCAGACCCACGCGCCCGAACGCCACCCCGATCCGTCGCCGTCGTGGTTACCCACAACCGGTGGAGTGCTGCTGGTCGTCGGGGTGCTGGTGATCCTGTTGGGTTACCTCCCCGGCGTCCAGGACATCACGCGCGGCTGGATCTGGCCGGGGTCGAACTGGGGCCTGCTGATCGGGTTCGCGCTGCTCAGCGTGGGTTTCGGGCTGCTCACCAGATGGCGGTGAGCCGCACCTGGGGTTCATCTTGTTCGCGCGCTTGTTGCTCCTAGTTGAGCAAAGAGCGCACGTTTTCGGACCCAGATTGTGGATGAGTTGTCCGGACTTTTTGGTTCTCCACAGTCTGGTTCCACAGGCCTGTGGGTGACCGTGGTTACGGTCAGTTGAGGATCTCCGTGCGTTCATGCATCCGTTGCCCGCAGTGACTGGGCGCACGGGAGCTCCCCCGCACCAGGAGCAGCACCTCGGTGCCGCACTCTTCGCACCAGAACAGCGTGCGCTCGTCGGTGCCGACCGGCGTGGCTGCGCCCGGGTCGGCGCCGAGGTCCTTGGCGTCGGTGACCAGGACCCGCAGGCTCGCGATGGACCAGCGCAGAAGGGCGTAGGCGAGCAGGGGGGCGAGTACCCACTGCCAACCGAAGTTCACCCCGATCACGACGGCGATCGCGGCGATGGGGATCAGCAACAGGAGCACGGCGGCCCTCGATGTCACCTCGGCGTGGTCCGCCGGATCGGCACAGGGTGCCACGTGGTCGGCCCGGATGTGGCCGCGGGCGGAGCCACCGCCGCGACGTGGACGCCCGCCGTCGCAGACAGCCACCCGCGCTCCCGGGTCACGGACGCCGGCGTCGTGGCACACCGGTCCGTCCGCCGCGGCGCGGATCGCCGGCCGCACCGCCGTCGGTCGCCACCACGTTGACGCCGCCGAAGTACAGATCGGAGACCGGCCACCGGTTCACGGCCCACCACCGCTCGAGCTCGACCAGCGCCGCCGGATCGAAACCGGGTTCGACCTGTAGTCGTGTCCCATCCCAGTGCAACCGGGGGGCGGCGACCGCCTCGGCCAGGCTGGCATCGTCGTCCAGCAGCGCGACCAGCACCTGGGTCATGGCGCTGCGGATGCGCTCGCTCCCTCCGGAGCCGAGGGCGAGCGCCGCACCGCCGTCGGGCTCGACGACGGTGGGAGCCATCATCGACCCGACCCGCACCCCGGGTGGTGATCGGTGGAACCCACCTGGGTGCAGGTCGGTCTCGCCCATGATGTTGTTCGCGAGCACGCCGGTGTCACTGAGAGTGATCCCACTGCCCGTGCCGTTCGAGGTGGTCATGGCCGCGAGGTTCCCCTCACCGTCGGCCACGCTGACGTGGGTGGTGCCCCGCGCGGCTCTCGGCCGGCGCGCATCGCCGTCGAGCCGGTCGCCGGGGATCTCGGCCTCCACCGCGGGATCGGGGACCCTGAGCTCGTGCCCGGCTCCCTCGGTCGCGTCGACCCCCGCGCCGAGGTGGAGCGCGGTCACCTCGGCCAGGGCGGTGGCTATCCGGTGGAGCCTCGCCGCCGACCCGGGCAGATCCCCCTGTGGCCCGGAGGCCAGCAGCCCCAGGGCGCGCGCCACCAACGAGCCGCCGTAGGAGGGCACCGGGTTGGTGAGGACCGTGGCGCGGGCGTGTCGGAAGGTCAAAGGGGTGCGCTCGTTGACCTGGTAGTCGACCAGGTCGGTGACCGTGAGGCTGCCGCCCTGCTCCTGGCTCTGCGCGGCGATGGCCGCCGCCAGCGACGGGTCGTGGAAGCCGTGCACGTCACCGTCGCCGATCGCGTCCAGGAAGCGGGCCAGCTCCGGGTTGCGGACCACGTCGTCGTCCCCGAACGCGCGGTCGGTCGGCACGAACAGCGCCCGGGCCTCGGGGGTGAGGGCGAAGATCGGTTCCAGCAACCGGACCACCGCCGCCTGGTCCGGTCCGAGCCGCACCCCGGTCGCGGCCAGCTGGCGAGCCGGGGCGACGACCCGCTCCAAAGGCAGCCGACCGAGGTGCCGGTGGACGTGCAGATACCCCGGTAGGCAGCCCGGAACGGCCACCGACCCGTGTCCGACGTGGAACACCTGGTCGGCGCTGCCGAACCGCACCGTCGCGGGGGTCAGCTCCGGTGCCGGGGTCCCGGCCGGTCGTCCTCGTCCCGGCGTGTCGACGAAGAAGTCGAACACCACCGGAGGTCCATGGACCGGTCGGGCGAGCAGGAAGCCACCGCCCCCCAGGCTCGACAGGCAGGGCTCGGCGATGGCCGCGGCGAACCCGGCGGCGACCGCAGCGTCGTAGGCGTTGCCGCCGTCCTCGAGCACCTCGATGGCCGCGTCGACCGTGGCCTGATGGCCGGCGGCCACCACGGGCCCGCGACCACCCGGGGCGGGGGGCTCAGTGCGCACGGCGGTACCACGCGACGGTGCGTGACAGGCCGTCGACCAGCGAGGTCGTGGCCTCCCAGCCGAGCTCACGACGGGCCAGGCTGGTATCGGGGCAGCGGACCTCGGGGTCGTCCTCCGGCCGCTCGGCGTGGACGATGCCCGGGTATCGACCGACGGCGTCCATCACCGCCTCGGCGACGGCCAGCATGGTGACCTCGTGGTCGCTGCCCAGGTTGATCGGCCCCCTGACCCCGCGCCGCAGGACGCTCAGCATCCCCGCGATCAGATCGTCGACGTAGCACAACGACCGGGTCTGGGACCCGTCGCCGTGCAGGGTCAGGGGTTGCCCGGCCAGCGCCTGCCCGATGAACGTCGGTACCGCCCGGCCGTCGTCGGTGCGCATGCGCGGCCCGTAGGTGTTGAAGATCCTGACCACGTGGATCGGGATGCCATGGGTGCGGTGGTAGGCGAAGGTCAGGGCTTCGGCGAACCGCTTGGCCTCGTCGTACACCCCCCGCGGCCCGATCGGATCGACGTTGCCCCGGTAGGACTCCGGCTGGGGGTGGACATCGGGGTCGCCGTACACCTCCGAGGTGGAGAACAGCAGGAACCCGGCGCCGGCGTCCTTGGCCAGGCCGAGAGCGTTGTGGGTGCCCAGCGAGCCGACCTTGAGCGTCTGGATGGGGAGCTTCAGGTAGTCGATCGGCGAGGCGGGGGAGGCAGCGTGGAGCACCAGGTCGACCGCGCCCTCGACGGTGATGTGCTCGGTGACGTCGTGGCGTTGCAGGGTGAAGGCCGGCTCGTCGCGCAGGTGCGCGAGGTTGCGCAGGCTGCCGGTGATCAGGTTGTCGATGCCCACCACCTCAGCGCCCTCGGTCAGGAGCGCGTCGGTGAGGTGGGAGCCGAGGAAGCCGGCGGCGCCGGTGACCACGATCCGGGCGTCACTGAAGGCCGTCGGGGTCACCTCGCCTCCCTTCGACCGGTTGGCTGGCCGTGCGAGGGGCCAGCCTAACCGGGGCACTGCACGCGGCTCAGACCGGCAGCAGCGCGGACCAGACCCGGACCAGGACGGTGACATGGAGCAGGGTCACGGCGCCGAGCGCCACCACGGGGACCACCAGCGCCGGACGCACCGCCGCCCGGCGCTCGGCGAGCCAGGCCAGCGCCACCACCAGCGCGATCGACCACACGGTGCGCAGGGCCAACCCCACGCCGTCGCCGTAGACGTCCATCAACGCGGCGACCAGGGGGTTGCCCTCGACCGCGATCCCGGTGATCACCCACACGTAGGTCGCCACGGTGTCGAACACGATCATCGCGATGAGGAGCCGCCGGATCGGGGCCACCTGACGTCGGGTCGCGATGCTCTCGCCGAGCACCCACATCGCCACCACGGCGGCCAGCCATCGCCGACGTCGCCCGGGGTCGGCAGCGATCGCCCGGCGTTCGCGCTGCCACGCCCGCTCCACCCACCCCGGGCGTGCATCCAGCACCTGTTCGAGGTCGATCGTCACCGGGCATCTCCTCGGGTGTCGGCCATCGCAGCGCACCTCGACAGCTTCGTCGCTCGTCGCCAGGTGTCCTCCCCACATCTGCGCCGTGGCCTACCCTACGTCCCCCCGCCCACCTCCATGGGGTGGCACGGGCCCGTAGCTCAGCCTGGCAGAGCGCTGCCCTTGCATGGCAGAAGTCGTCGGTTCGAATCCGATCGGGTCCACCCTCACTCGCCATCACCCCTCGACAGCGCACACCCACACCTCTCCCCGTGGACGTGCGTGTCGACGGTGACGCGGGGCGCGGTCGCCGTCAGGTCGATGACCAGTACGGGTTCGGTGCGTCGTGCGGTCGCTCTCGTGCCCGTCGCGTGCCCATCGCGTGTGGGCGACAGCCGGCCGGCGTCGTCATCCGGCAGCATCACCGTGCGTTCGACGTCGTCCGGCGGCGCGCGGTCGGCGTGGACGTCACCGTGGCCCGGCACCGGTTGGCGGGACGCGACGGCGCGGCTGATGCCCGCGACGGCGGCGAGCACCAGCGCCGCGATCGCCAGGGAGCGCGCCTGCGTCGAGACCAGGCCGGATTCAACGGGCAGGATCGTCAGGTTCGCCAGGGTGTGGAACACCGCGGCGGCGAGCACGGAACCGCCGCGCCACACCACCCAGAACCACAACACGCCCATCGACGCGACCACGAGCAGGACCGGCGCGCCGGCGACGCGCGCCTGCTCGAGGTGACCGGGAAGGACGGTGAACACCACGGTCGAGAGCCCGAACGCGACCCAGATCGCCGTGGGCGTCCGCATCCCCAGCCGACGCGCGACGGCGATCACGAGGACGGGCAGCGCCAGCCGGTAGACGAGCTCCTCGACCACCGAACCGATGACGATCCCGGCGAGCTCGCCGGGCCCATGGCCTGCCCAGCCCAGCGGGAGTGACACGCACCCGACACCGGCGGCCACGAGCCACCAGATCGGTCCGAACCGCACCGGCGGCGTCGCCCGCGTCCACAGCAGACCGAGCGCGGCGGTGGCGGTGGCCAGCGACAACGGGACCGAGCCGAACCGTCCGAGCTCGGGGAGGCTCACCAGCCCCTCGTGGTCCAGCAGGGACGCGGCCTCGAGGGTGACGGTGATGACCGCCCACACGACCAGCGGCGGCCAGGCCCAGGACCGGACCGGGTCGACGAAGCTGAAGGTCTCCGCCGCCGCCGGACGACCCGGCAGCGTGGCCGGGCGGGTGAGGGTGGCGTGCCATCGGTCGTCCATCGGCGTCCCACACAACCGCTCCGCACCGCCCAGCACAAAGCTATGTGACTGCACGTAGCCAGATAAGCACGCTACGTGGTTTCGATGTGCTGCTGGCTGCCGGTGTGCGCCCCACCTCGGATCCGCCGCACTCGCGCTCCACACGCTCGCCGGGCACGATGCGGCTCCCACCAGGCACCCGGAGACCACCATGGAGACCCGCCGCATCGGTGAGCTCGAGGTCTCGCTCGTCGGCCTCGGCTGCAACAACTTCGGCGGCCGCATCGACGCCGGCCAGACCCAGCAGGTCGTGGACGCCGCCCTGGAGGCCGGCATCACCCTCTTCGACACCGCCGACGTCTACGGCGGGCAGGGCGCGTCCGAGGAGCTCCTCGGCCGGGCCCTCGGCTCCCGCCGCGACCACACGATCATCGCCACCAAGTTCGGGATGGCGCTCGACGACCAGCGTCAGGGCGCGCATCCCGACCATGTGCGCCGCGCCTGTGAGGCCAGCCTGCGACGCCTCGGCGTCGATCACATCGACCTCTACCAGCTGCACCGTCCCGACCCCGAGGTCCCGATCGAGGAGACCCTCGGGGCGCTCGACGAGCTGGTCACCACGGGCAAGGTGCGCGAGATCGGCCACTCCAACCTCTCGGCCGCCCAGGCCGACGAGGCCGAGGCGGCCGCCCGTCAGGCCGGGACCGCGCGGTTCGTCTGCGCCCAGGACCATTGGAGCCTGCTGGCCCGCGACGTCGAGGACGGCATCATCGAGGCAGTGGAGCGTCACGGGCTGGCTGTGCTGCCCTTCTTCCCCCTGGCCTCTGGGCTCCTGACCGGCAAGTACACCGCGGACGCGGAGCAGGACCCGAGCTGGCGTCTCAACCGGCTGGCCGAGGAGCGGCGCGCGTCGTTCATCGACGACCAGCGGGTCGCGACCGTGCGCGACCTCGAGGTCTTCGCCGGCGACGCGGGACGCAGCCTGCTGGAGCTCGCGATGTCCTGGCTGGCCTGCCAGGCGCCCGTGGCCTCGGTGATCGCCGGCGCCACCCGCCCCGAGCAGGTCCACGCCAACGTCCGCGCCGCGGGATGGCAGCTGACCGCCGACGAGCTCGTCGAGGTGGACCGGCTCACCGGCCGCTGACGCGGCTGCGGCCGGCATCGGTTCGCACGGTTGTCACTACGCTGCCACCTCGACGTCGCGTCGGGTCCTAGCGTCCGCCCGCGCCCGCTCCGGTCCCTGACCATCCCACCGGGTGCGCCCACCGACGCCGCACGCAGGAGTACGACCATGACCACAGACCCCGCCGCCTGGTCCTTCGACACCCGGCAGATCCACGCGGGCGCCGCACCCGACCCCACCACCGGGTCCCGGGCCACGCCGATCTACCAGACGACGTCCTACGTGCTCGGCGACACCGAGCGGGCGGCGAACCTGTTCGGCCTGGCCGAGTTCGGCAACATCTACACGCGCATCATGAACCCGACCACCGACGTGGTCGAGCAGCGCGTCGCGTCGCTCGAGGGCGGGGTCGCCGCGCTGGCGGTGGCCTCCGGTCAGGCGGCCGAGACCCTGGCCATCCTCAACCTCGCCGAGGCCGGCTCGCACATCGTGTCGTCGGCGTCGCTGTACGGCGGGACCTACAACCTGTTCCGCTACACCCTGCCCAAGCTCGGGATCGAGGTGTCCTTCGTCGAGGACCCGGACGACCCGGCGGCCTGGCGCGCGGCGGTGCAGCCCAACACCAAGGCGTTCTACGGCGAGTCGATCGGCAACCCGAAGGTCGACATCCTCGACATCGCCGCCGTCGCCGAGGTGGCCCACGACGTGGGCGTGCCGCTGATCGTGGACAACACCGTCGCCACCCCCTACCTGATCCGCCCGCTGGAGCACGGGGCCGACATCGTCGTCCACTCCGCGACCAAGTTCCTGGGCGGCCACGGCACGGCGATCGCCGGTGCGGTCGTGGACGGCGGGAGGTTCGACTTCGGCGCCCACGCCGACCGCTTCCCCGGCCTGACCACCCCCGACCCCTCGTACCACGGACTCAACTACTGGGAGGCGCTGGGCAACGAGGGCGCCGCCTACGCGATCAAGCTGCGGGTGCAGCTGCTGCGCGACCTCGGACCGGCGCTCAGCCCGCACAACGCCTTCCTGCTGCTGCAGGGCATCGAGACCCTCAGCCTGCGGATGGACCGACACGTCGCCAACACCCAGCGCATCGCCGAGTGGCTCGAGGGCCACGACGAGGTGGAGCGGGTGTGGTACGCCGGGCTGGCCTCCAGCCCCTGGCACGCCGCCCAGCAGCGCTACGCCCCGGCAGGTGCCGGTGCCATCGTGTCCTTCGAGCTCAGCGGTGGGGTCGACGCGGGCAAGCGCTTCGTCGACGGCGTGTCGCTGTTCAGCCACCTCGCCAACATCGGGGACGTGCGCAGCCTCATCATCCACCCGGCCTCCACGACCCACTCCCAGCTCACACCGGAGCAGCAGCTCAGCACCGGCGTGACCCCGGGACTCGTCCGGTTGTCGGTGGGGCTCGAGGGTGTCGACGACCTCATCGCCGACCTCGAGTCCGGGTTCGTGGCGGCGGGCGCGTGATCACGGCTCCCACGCGGTGACGCTCCGACGCGCGACCGGGGCCTGGCGCGACGGCGACCCGATCGGGCGCCGTCACTTCGCCGATGTCGGGGACGTCGCGCTGGAGTTCGGGGGGGTCGTCCCCGACGTGCGGATCGCCTACGAGACCTGGGGGCAGCTCAGTCGCGCCCGCGACAACGCGGTGCTGGTGCTGCACGCGCTGACCGGCGACAGCCACGTGGTCGGCGAGGTGGAGCCCGGCCATCCGACACCCGGGTGGTGGCAGGGGTTGATCGGCCCCGGCTGCCCGTTGGACACCGACCGCTGGTTCGTCGTGGCACCCAACCTCCTCGGGGGGTGCCAGGGATCGACCGGGCCGTCCTCCCTGGCTCCTGACGGCCGACCCTGGGCGTCACGCTTCCCCCGCATCACCATCCGGGACCAGGTGACCGCCGAGGTGGCGCTCACCGACCACCTCGGTATCGATGCTTGGGCGGCGGTGATCGGCGGGTCGATGGGCGGGATGCGGGTGCTCGAGTGGGGCGTGGCCGAACCCGACCGGGTGCGTGCGATCGCCCCCCTCGCGGTGTCCGCCACGGCGACCGCAGACCAGATCGCGCTGCAGTCGATCCAGATCCACGCCATCGAGGACGATCCGCACTACCTGGGCGGTGACTACCTGCTGGCGGCCCACGAGGATCCCTCCACCCCGGGTCCGCACACCGGCCTGGCCCTGGCGCGGCGGCTCGCGCACTGGAGCTACCGCAGCCGGGAGGAGCTGGGCCTGCGGTTCGGCCGGACCCCCCAGGAGGGGGAGGATCCCATGGTCGGCGGGCGCTACGCCGTGGAGTCCTACCTGGACCACCACGGGCGCAAGCTGACGACCCGCTTCGACGCGGCGAGCTACGTGGTCCTCGCCCGGGCGATGAACGATCACGACGTCGGACGGGGTCGGGGCGGGGTGTCCGCAGCGCTGTCGAGGGTGGACGCCGAGGTGCTGGTCGCAGGCGTGGACAGCGACCGGCTCTACCCGTTGCTGCAGCAGCACGCCCTGGCCCACCAGCTGGGGGTCCCCGGCGACCGCGCTCACGTGATCCGCTCCCCCTACGGCCACGACGGCTTCCTCATCGAGCTCCGGCAGGTCCAGGCGCTGGTGCGCGAGCTGCTCACCCGGGTCGCGCCGCGCTGATCGGTGGCTGCTCGGTGGCTGCTCGGTGGCTGCTCGGGGGTTGCTCGGTGGCTGCTCGGTCGCGGCCCGATCAGCGCAGCAACGCGGTCCGCACGTGGTCGAGCCGGTTGCCCGGCACCGACGCCAGCGGTGGGGTGCACCACCGTTCGCGGATGATGCCGTCGAGCTGCAGGGCAGCCTTCAGCACCGCCGGTACCGATGCGCCGACGGCGCCGATCCCGGCGGTGAGACGCGTCAAGCCCGCCTGGAGCCGTGCCACCTCGCCGTCCCCACCGGTCCCGACCTGGGTGCCTTCGTCGGCCCGCTCGCCAACGCCACCGCGATGCGGGCCATCGACCTGCGGGCCATCGCCCGAGGCGGCCGCCGCGTGCAGCGCGACGATCTGGCGCAGGCGCACGTTGGCGACCGCGGTGATCGACCCGTCGACCCCGGCCGCCAGCGCCGCGGCCAGCGTCGGCGCGTGGCCGGTGAGCACCGCGAAACCATCGACGCCTGCGGCGACGTCGACGAAGGCCGCCCGGCGGTCAGCGTCGGGTGAGGAGTCCTTCATCCCGATGACGCGCTCGTGCGCAGCGATGCGACGGACCGCGTCGGGGGTCAGAGGGGAGCCGGTCAGCTGGGGGATGTGGTAGGCGAGGGTCGGCACAGCCGCACGCTCCGCGACCGCGAGGTGGAGGTCGGCGACCTCGTCGGGGGTGAGGGGTTGCAGCGGCGGCGGGAGCACCAGCACCGCGTCGGCACCCGCCACCCCCAGGCGGGTGACGTCGGCGTGGAGAGCGGGAAGGCTCGACCCGGAGGCGCCGGCGAGCAGCAGCGGAGCATCATCGATGCCGAGGTCGGTGATGGCGGCGCGGGCCAGGGCCGTGAGCTCCTCGCGCTGCTCGGGCTCCAGGAGGCTCCCCTCGCCCGTGGTCCCGGCCACCAACACACCGCTGGCACCGTCGGCGACGGCGCGGCGCACCAGGTCGCCGATCCCGACCGGGTCCAGGGTGGTCGGGTCGTTGAGCGGGGTCACGAGCGCTGGGAGAGCGCCGGCAAGGTCGACAGGCGCGGCACCGGGTGCGGTAGCGACGGTCACGTCAACTCCGATGATGGGTAGCGTCACCAGCATGCTGCGCTGGTTGTTGCTGAGGGTCTACCGCATCCCGCCGACGTCGACGAACCCGACGCCGGCCGACCTGGGTATCGCGGCCGAGGACGTCGAGCTCACCGCCGCCGACGGCACCTGCCTCAGGGGCTGGTTCCTCCCGGGTCCGGCGGCGTCGGCCGGCGCCCGGTCGCTACCCGCGGTCGTCGTGCTGCACGGGTGGGGCAGCGCCGCCACCGATCTCCTGCCGGCGGCACCGGAGCTGCTGGCCGCTGGGCTCCCGCTGCTCTACCTCGACGCCCGCGGGCACGGACGCAGCGACCCCGTGGACTTCATGTCCATGCCACGGTTCGCCGAGGACCTCGACACCGCGGTCGAGTGGCTCCGACGCCACCGGCGGATCGACCCGGACCGGATCGGCATCGTCGGTCACTCGGTGGGGGCCGGCGCCTGCCTGCTCGCCGCCTCGCGGGACCCGCGCATCGCCGCTGTCGTCGCCATCGCCGCGATGGCCCACCCGGCGGAGCTGATCCGCTCCTCCCGCGGGCTGCGGCCCGCTCCGAGGCCCGTCACGACCCGGGTCCTCACCACCATCGAGGACACGATCGGTCACCGCTTCGACGCCTTCGCGCCGATCAACACCATCGCCCGGATCGCGGCCCCGGTGGTCGTGGTGCACGGGACCGCCGACACGACGGTGCCGCCCCGCGACGCGGCCCGGCTGGTCGACGCAGCCGGACCGACCGCCCGGCTGCGTCTCGTGCCCGGCGCCGGCCACCGCTCGGTGACACCCTTCCTGCCGCTGGTCGGCGAACTCGGCAGGTTCCTGCGCCGCGTCCTGGCCTGATCGCCGCCGTCGCCGCCCGCCCCGCACGCCCCGCCCGCGCCGCCCGCGCCGCCCGCGCCGCCCGCGCCGCCCGCGCTCCACGCGAGAAGCAGCCGCATCCCGCTGCTTCTCGCACCGCCACCGCCCCGCAGTCCCGCGCCGCCCGCGCTCCACGCGAGAAGCAGCCGTATCCCGCTGCTTCTCGCCCCGCCCCGCCCCGC
>Ga0207421_10002300_pt1 | contig 23786 bp, 28 predicted proteins | sample SodLakKL_010_SED_4_FD_187542 | JGI IMG/M metagenome (GOLD analysis project Ga0207421, IMG submission 187542) | Alkaline sediment microbial communities from Lake Tanatar, Kulunda Steppe, Russia - 8KL_010_SED (SPAdes) (version 2) | ecosystem: Environmental > Aquatic > Non-marine Saline and... | reverse complement strand
TTTGCGAGGCCGCTCGCGAACGAAGTGAGTCGAGCGGCCGAGACAAAAGGTGGGTGCGACAGGGTGGGGCGATCGAGTTCGAGGTGGAATAGAGCGATCGGCTTAGGGCTCGTTTTTCAGTGCGTACGGCGTTCCACACCCCGCACATTTGTACAGGTCAGCGAGGGCTGCGCCGCCGAATTTTGGAAGCCCTTTCTCGACCTCGTCGGCGACGGGCACCGACTCTACTTGGACGTCGGCTGCTGACTCGATCGTCCTTTCACAGGAGTCACAGGTTTGTGTTGCCATACCTCATAGTGGCCACCAGATCGTAAAGCCGTTTTCCGGTTGTGTACTGACTGTGCCAGACGGTGATCGCTGTCCAGACCGTCTGCTGGGACACCGCTTTCCCCCTGTCTGTTTGGGGAGGCATTTAGGACCCTCTGGCACGTACGACAGGTATGTCCACTCTGTTGCTGGCTGCACTCATCGGGATCCCGCTGGCGTGGCATCTGGGGGTAACGGCGATCGTCTACTACGATTCCGGCCGCATCCCCCTCAAGCGGCGCAAATGGACGGCGATCACGGTCCTGATTCCGATCTTTGGCTTCTTTATGTATCTCTTCGAGCGCAGCGAACTCTCCTATGACCCCTCGACGGATCCATTCCGCCGGAAAATGGGGTTTGAGGTACACGAGTCCCGCGCTGACGACTTCAGACCCGAACCGGGCGGCGACAGCGAGGACCGCAAGAAGTAGTGCTGATCGGGGCCCTCGGACAGCGGATCGGCGGACCAGACGCATCTCGATCTCACTCGCCGAACGCCAGCGTCTTCACCACGACGGGAACGCTCTCCCCCCCGGCCATCGGCTCGCCGACGTCGAGATAGTCGCCGTCGCCGGGTGCGAGTTCGTCGAGGACGACCAGCGGCCGATCGGTTTCCCGCCGAAGCGACTGTCCGAGGACCTTCGCACAGTTCTTTCGCGTGACGATGACGGCCGGAAGCGACGGCGGGAGGGCTGCGAGTGCGTCTCCGAGCGCGGCGGCGATCGCGCTCATACGATCGTACGTCAGTGGGCCGACGTCCTCGATCGCCAGTGCTATTGCGTCGATCGCCTCGGGCTCGTAGAGTGTGGTCTGTTGTGCGATCGCAGCCTCGAATCGCCGATCGAGCCCGTCGCCCTCACAGCTCGCCAGGTCGGGGACCGCGACCACGGGGACGTTTCGCAGCGGCAGCAACGATGGCTCCAGAGAGACGGTGCGTCCGCTGAGTCTCGTCGTTTCCGCCCCTGCACCCACGACGGTCGCCCGGATGTCCTCTGCGGGCTCACGGACCGGCCACGACCGAACCTGCTCGTGGTCCGCGAGTGCCGCCGCGAGCGCACCACCGAAATCGGCGTACTCGAAGGGATCCGCTGGCGGCGACGCGACGAACCGACCGACGCCCCCGCTGAACACGACGCCGTCGAGTGCGACCGGCTCGTCGGGAAGGGGTCCGATCGCAAGCTGTCGGGTGAGCGCCTCGAACGGCGGGCCGAGACACAGGTCGACGATCAACTCGGCCATCGCGGCCGCGAGCTCGTCGAGTGTGGCCTCGCTCGGAGTGTCGCCAACGGCGATCGGCAGGTCGTGTGCTGCCACGATCGTCCGGGCTGGCGGTGAGAGCGAGGCGATTCGGCCCGCCTCGTCGAACGTGACGAGGCGGCCGCCGACGTCGAGACAGCGGGTCTCTCTGACAGCACCACTGCTCGACCCTGCGGGGTCTGCACCCGAAACGGTGCCGTCGAAAATCGCCACGTTCGTCGTCCCGCCACCGACATCGACGTTTGCGACAACCCCTCCGGTTTCGCCAGCGCGTGTTGCTGCCCCGGAGCCTCTGCCGGCGAGTACTGCTTCCAGCGACGCCCCAGCCACCGCTGCAACGAACTGGCCCGCGTCGTCGGCCAGCCGGTGAACCAGCGGTTCGGCGTTCTCCCGTCTGGCGGTTTCGCCAGTGATGATGACTGCACCCGTGTCGATCTCGTCGGGCGTGACGCCCGCTGCCTGGAGTTCCTGATCGACGATCGCGGCGACTCGGTCGACGTCGATCGTCTCGGGATCGAGCAGCGGCGTCTCACGGACCGTCCCTCGGTGGACGATTTCGCGATCGGTGATCGTCGGACTGGCGGTCCCGCCCGGCGGCGTCTCGACGCGAAGCTGGCTGACGATCGCATGGGTCGTCGTCGTCCCCACGTCAACGCCGATGCTGGTGAGCGTCTCAGTCACGCCATCACCAGCTCACTCCGTGACGAACTCCCGGTCGTCTTCGCGGAGATCGATCCCGCTGGCTTCTGCCTCGAGCATCTCCGTGATCAGGTCGACGAGTTCGGCACCGGCCTCGATCGGTGGCAGGCCGCCGTCGTGGATGTTCGAGATGACGGATTTTTTCGCCGTCGGCGTTCCGCGCTCCGGCCCGTAGACGAGGTACGCGCTCAGGCTTTCGGCGGTTCTGAGACCGGGCCGTTCGCCGACGAGATTCACACAGCAGTCGGCGTCGAGCTCTTCACCGATCGCGTCCATCACGTCCACGCGGCCGTATTTGACGAAGACGGGTGTCCCGACGCGGACGTCGTGATCCGCGAGCCCATCCTGTAGGACCGGGAGCAGTTCGGCGACGTTCGTCTCGATGGCTGTCGAGGAGAGTCCGTCGCTAACGACGAGTTGGACCTCGGGTGCGTGCTCGCAGTCGGCGTGGAGTCGCTCGATACTCTCGTCGTCGAGTTCCTGGCCGAGATCGGGCCGGGCCAGATACTGGTCCTTGTCGGCAACCCGTGTCTGCAGCGGGACCAACCCGAGTTCCTCGACAACGTCGTCGTCAACGTGTGAGAGGACGGCATCACGAGCGATGCCGTGATCTTCGCGGAAATCCAGTAGCGTGTCGGTTCTCGGTCGCGGGCCTGCACGGCCGATCCCGAGTCGTGTCGGGGTTCGATCGACGATGCGGCGCAGTCGGTCCTCGTCGGCGCGCTCTTCGATCGGGTCGGTTGGTGGGTCTGTGTTGGATGACATGGTCAGGTGAAGATAGTCGGGTCGCCCGCTCGATCGGTCAGTCGGCCGTTCTCCCAGAGCCCCATGTCGGCGAGCCACTCGCTGAACGCGGGGGTCGGTTCGAGGTCGAAGATCTCCCAGAGTGCGGCGGCGTCGTGGTAGCTGTTTGACTGGTAGTTCAACATCACGTCGTCGCCCATCGGCACCGTGATGAAATAGTTCGTCCCTGCGGCGGCGAGCAGGACGGCGAGGTTCTCGATGTCGTTCTGGTCGGCCTGGATGTGGTTCGTGTAGCAGGCGTCGATCCCCATCGAGATACCGTGGAGCTGGCCCATGAACACGTCCTCCAGGCCGGCTCGGATGACCTGCTGGCCGTCGTAAAGATACTCCGGGCCGATGAAGCCGACGACGGTGTTGACCAGGAACGGATCGTACCGTTTTGCGAGCCCATAACAGCGGGCTTCGAGCGTGAGCTGGTCGACGCCGTGGTGGGCGTCGCCGGAGAGCTCTGCGCCCTGGCCCGTCTCGAAGTACATGACGTTCGGTCCCGAGGAGGTACAGCGACGCTTTGCGAGGTCGTAGGCCTCGTCCATCAGTTCGACGTCGATACCGAACTCGTCGTTGCCGGCCTCGGTGCCGGCGAGACTCTGGAAGACGAGGTCAGCCGGCGCACCCTCGCGGAGGGCGTCCATCTGCGTGGTGACGTGGGCGAGACAGCAGTTCTGTGTGGGGACGTCCCACTCCTCGATGAACTCGTGTGTGGCCTCCAGAATACGCGTCGTCGTCTCGACGCTGTCGGTCACGGGGTTGATGCCGATTACCGCGTCACCGACGCCGTACGCGAGTCCTTCCCGTGTCGCATCGATGATGTTCTCGATATCGTCTGCGGGATCGTTCGGTTGGAGGCGAAAGGAAAGGGTGCCCTCCTCACCGACTGTCGTGTTGCAGCGTGCCGTGACCTCCATCTTCGAGGTGACGAGCACGAGATCCATGTTCGACATGAGCTTCGTCACCGCAGCGATCATCTCGCTCGTGAGTCCGGGGCGGATTGCTGCAATCTCGCGTTCGCTCGTCTCGCTGTCGACCAGAAACTCCCGGAGGTCGGCGACCGTCCAGTCGCTGATTTCGTCGTAAACCGGCTCTCGGACGGCGTTCTGGATGACCTGTGTTACTTCGTCCTCGTCGGCGGGGACGACCGGGTTCTCACGGAGCGCTTCGAGGCGCATCCCGGCGAGCGCGCGCTTGGCGGCGACCCGTTCGGCGTCGGAGTCGGCGGCAATCCCGGCTAGCTCGTCGCCCGTCTTTGGCTCGTTGGCCTTTGCGAGGACCTCGACGACGGAGTCAAAACCCTCTCCAGCGGACGAATGTGTGGTTTGAATAGCCATTGCACAACTAGAAGGCAGTACACCGCCAACCTGCTTCATACTTTGGTATAAGTTACCACACTTTAGTTGTGATACTACAGGCAGCCTTGTATTCGCGCCGGCGGGTACGTGCCGATCGGATAGCCCGAGTGCTTTCACCGACCGGACATCCGTAGGGTTTTGACCGATGGTGCGGCAGGCGGGGTATGGACCGGGGTCGAATCTGGACAGTGGCGATTTTCCTGTTCGTGTTCGGGGATGCGGTGGCGATGCAGGCCCGGGGGCCGATCCTCGCCAGCCTCGAAGCTATTTTCGGGTCTCGGAGGCGGTACTCTACGGATTCGTGTCCGTCGGTACCGCCGATCGGCGATACGGTACTGCCGATCAACGCGGAGCAACACGCCGCGAGCAACCGGACGAAGTCCGGTGACAGAGAGGGATCGAAGATCCCTCAAGCAGTCGGGCAAAGCACGACGACAGCGTGGATCATAGATCCACTGGCAGCCGGGCAGAGCCCGGCGACAGAGAGGGATCAGAGATCCCTCAAGCAATCGGGCGCAGCCCGATGACAGGGCGGCGCAACGCGCCGCGAGCAACCGGACGAAGTCCGGTGACAGCGGTAATTGATGACACGCATCCGTATCGGCCTGGTCGCGCCCGCCGGAACCACCGGCATCGTCGTCGCCGTCGTCGCGACGGGAATCCTCGCCACCCGTCGCCGTGCGGGCGATCGCGCTGTGCTGTTAGGGTTAATCTTAAAACCCACCTCTTACTAAGTAGGAAATCAATGAGAGAATGGGCCGATACGGAGTGTCCGTCCTGTGGGGCATCCCTGCGGGTCGGAATGCCACAGGATGCGATCGTTTTCGAGATTTCGACCGAGCCGGACCCGGAACGCGAGTCCGAGGTCGAATCCAACGGCCACCGGCGGTGTCTCCAGGTTCGCTGTCCGGACGGCCACCATGCACACGTGTATTACGGATTCGATACGTAACAGGGGGTCCCGTCGGCGCGGTTGTGACTGTCTTTGTTCTGCCTGGGATCGTCTCCGATCGCACGTTCGATCGATTCCGTGGCTGTCACGCAGTTCGATCTTGAATCCGATCGCCACGCTGTCCCTGTGCAGTTTTCGATCGATCAGCCCGGCGATTCCACGGACAACCGACCGGTGTCGTCTCCGATCGGCTCTGCCCTACGCTTTGGCGTAAATCCGATCGACCCGGTCTTCGAACCGATCGAGGATGACTCGCCGTTTCTTTTTCATCGTCGGGGTCAGCATGTCGTTTTCCTCGGTGAACTCCTGGGGGACGAGCGCGAACTGTTTGATCCGCTCGTGGGGCTCGAACGCCTCGTTGATCCGATCGACCTCCGCCTGGATGTACTCCCGAACGCGCTCGTCATCACACATGGCATCGGGATCCTCAGGGAGGTCGATCCCTTCCTCGTCGGCCCACTCGCGTACGTGTGCCGTGTTCGGGACTAACAGCGCACTGATGAATTTCTCACCGTCGCCGACCACCATCGCCTGCTCGACGCGCTCGCTGGCCGCAAACCGGTCCTCGATCGGGGCGGGTGCGACGTTCTTGCCCGTCGAGAGGACGATAATCTGTTTCGTCCGGTCGCGAAACTCGACGTAGCCGTCCGGGCGCAGATGAACGATGTCACCGGTTCGGAACCACCGTCTGCCCGACTCGTCTTCGGTAAATGCCCGATCGGTCGCACCCGGCTTCTTCCAGTAGCCGTCGAACACGTTGGGTCCTCGGGCCAGCAGTTCGCCGACCGATCCCTCGTCGTCGGCTGCCGTGTCCGACGCGGACTCGTCGATCCGCAACTCGACGTCGGGGACGGCCGGCCCGATCGTTCCGATTTTGGGCTCCTCGGGTGGGTTGACCGTCAGAACGGGCGACGTTTCGGTTAGCCCGTATCCCTCGTAGATCGGCAACCCCATCGCGTGATAGAGCGTACAGAGCTCCGCCGAGAGGCTGCCGCCGCCACTGATCAAGAGATCGATGTTGCCACCGAGGGCCTCCCGGACCGTCGAGAAGACGAGTGTGTCCGCAACCGACTGTTTTCCACGCAGGATCGGGCCGGGATCGTCAGCCTGCTGATGGGCGACGCCGACGTCCGTGGCCCACTCGAAAATGCGCTTTTTGATCGGTGATTCTCCTGCCTGTTCGCGGATCGTATCGTAGATTTTCTCGTAGACGCGGGGGACGCTGGTGGCCGTATCCGGCTGGACCGCACCGAAGTCCTCCTTCAACGTCTCCGTGTTCTCGGCGTAGGCCACACAGCCACCGCTCCCGAAAATAAGGAAGTGACCGGCGGTCCGCTCGAAGATGTGTGCCAGTGGCAGATACGACACGGTCTGTATGTGCTCGTCGATCACTGGAACGTCCTCGCTTTTGTCGGGTCGTGGCCCGTACCGTCGGTAGATCTGGGTGACGTTCGATCGAATATTCGCGTGGGTTAGCTTGACACCTTTTGGCCTCCCTGTCGTCCCGCTCGTATAGATCATACTCGCCAGATCGCCGGGCTCGGTTTCGTCGAGCCACGCCTCATAGCGGTCGCGATCGAAGCTGTCAGCGCCTCGGTCGTGGACGTCGGCGAGAGTCATCACGTCGTCGCGATCGGCGTAGCCGTCGATCGTGTCTATCGAGACGATAAACTCGAGGTCCAGTTCGTCTTCGACCGAGAGAACGCGTTCGAGTAGCTCCTCGTTCTCGACGACGACGCCGGTCGCTCCCGGATCGTCAAGCAGGTACTGGACCTGATTGGCCGTCGAACTCCGGTAGACCGTCGTGACGACTGCACCCGCAGCGAGCAACGCGAAATCGGTCTGGGCCCACTCCATTCGGGTGTCGGCAAAGATGCCGATCCGATCGCCGCTGTCGACGCCGAGGTCGCGAAACCCCGCAGCGAGGGTGCGGACGAGCTCGCGCATCTCGAGGTAGGAAATCGGTCGGAACGTGCCCGGCGACGCGGCCGGCAACGCCGACTCGGTCAGCGATCGATCGTAAATGCCGCCCTTGTACCGCTGTGCTGGCCGATTGGGGTGTCGCTCGGCAGTATCCTCGAACAGTCGAGCGAGCGTCGTCTCCCCGATTACCTCGTCGTCGTACTCTCGTTCGGCCTCGCGCCAGCTCATGTCTCTGTGCCACCACGTCCCAACCGATAAATCATGTTGAAACTCCACTCATTGATTCTTGCGTTTATTACCCCCGTCGTCGATGTACTGACTGCGTTCCAACCCGTTTGCTGACCGACAGCGTGGCCGATAGCCGTCCACGATCGCCGATCGGCACCGAGTGACAACGATCGGTCTCAGCTCTGATCGGCAGCACCGAGTGACAACGATCGGTCTCAGCTCCGATCGAGATAGTCGAGGACGCCGCGGACGTTCAGTTCCGCCTCCGCGCGGGTTTTGCGCTCGCCCCAGACCTCCTGTACGTCGACCGTCTCCACGAAGTGGTCGATGACCGCCTCATCATCGTCGAGTTCGTCGCGTATGTCCCTGACGGCGTCGACCCACTCGGTCAGCACCGTCGCGTACTCGTCGAGGGCCCGATCGAGCTCGTCGCCGACCTCGCGCGGGCCGAAATGGGTGTAGAGCAAGACCTCGGGGTCGATCGATTCGAGGGTCTCGAGATCTGCGAGACACGCTTCGAGGTCGAAGTTCGAGGGGGGTGAGGTCTCTCTGATCGTCTCGGCTTCGGGGAGCCAGATCCCCGCCGCGTCGCCGGTGAAGACCGCGTCGTTCGCCGGATCCTCGAAGACAACCTGGTGGAACGCATGGCCCGGTGCCTCGTGGACGGACAGCTCGTGGTCGCCGAGATCGATCGTCTCGCCGTCCTCGATCTCGACGACCCGATCGTCGGGAAGCGGCGTCGGCTCGACGTAGAACTCCCACTGATCGCCAACCGCCGCTTTCGTTCCCGCGACGAGTCTGGCCGGATCGACGAGGAGGTCGGCACCGGCCGCAGGGACGTAGAGATCGGCGTTCGGACACGCCTCGGCGAGATAGCCCATCCCACCGGCGTGGTCGAGGTGGATGTGCGTGACGGCGATCGCTGCGAGGTCGTCCCGATCGATTCCGAGTTCGTCGAGCGCGTCGAGAATCAGCCCGTGGTTCGTCCCGAGTCCGGTCTCGATAACGGCGGGGCGATCGGCGTCGAGGATATAAACCGCACCGTAGCCGGCCGTCCCGTACATGCCGGTATCGAGGTAGTACAGATCCGAACAGCTGCCCGCCGTCACTGGGTGGACGTCTCCAGGCTCCATACACATAGCCACTCCTCCAGTGCGATAAAAGGTGAGGGCGGTGGTCGATCGGACACTCACCGACACGGACCGATCAGGCTGCCGGAGATCGCTACTCCCGATCGTCGAGCGCGTCGTCGACCCGATCGGCGCGGTCTTTCCACTCGCCGATCCCCGAAGGGTCGAGGTGGACGTGGGCGTCGCCAACGTCGTCGATCGCTCGCAGTCGATCGACCAGTTCGGATTCGATATCGTGAGCCCGTCGGAACGGCATCTCGCCGTCGACTTCGACGTGGACCTCTACTTCGAGGACGGGGCCGTCGTAGAAGACGGTCAGATCGTGGACGCCTTCGACGTTGGGATGGTCGCGGAGGGCGGCCGTGATCGCCGTGCGTTTCCCTTCGGATGGGGCTGCGCCGATGAGATAGTCAACGTTCTCGCGGCCGATCTTGACACCCTGATAGATGACCAGCAGGCTCACGAGCGCGCCGGCCAGGGGGTCGAGCAGCGACTGCCCGAGCAAGACGCCGATGACGCCGACGACGGCCGCAAACGAGGTGTAGATATCGTTCAGACAGTCGGTCGCAAGCGCTTTGAGCGCAGTCGAGCCGATATCCGCGTTGATGGTAGTCGTATACCAGTAGACGAGATACATATCGACGATCGCAAACGCAAGCGCCCCGAGCAAGAGCGGGCTCGCACTCGGCGGGTCGCGGTGGACCAACCCCTGGATCGACTCATAGAGTAAGAGCAAGCCGAGGAGACCGATGACCGCACCGACGAAAAGCGCCGTCAGCGGCTCGATTCGATCGTGGCCATGGGGGTGGGTGTCGTCGGGTTCGTCGTAGGAACTCCGGCCCCAGACGAGGACGATGATACTCGCCACCAGGTCGGCGACCGAGTGAGCCGCGTCTGCAAGGAGGACGACGCTCCCGAACGCGAGGCCGGCGGCCCCTTCGACGATAATCTTGGCGGCGTTACCGATGACGTTGGCCCACGACGCCTTGGTGAACCCATCGCGGCGATCGACCTCACCGACGGTGTCTGCCATCGTCAGATTTAGACCCAGTCTAAACTTGTGTCTTTTCTTTTCGTCCGAGTCCGGAATGCTTAGTACTGGCCTGTGAGAACGCCCGTGTATCCGGGCGATGGGGCCCGCCTGCTATCCCAACCGTCGGTGACGTGACTGTGCCGATCGACCGATCGCGCCAGCCACCACAGCCGGCTGACGGTCCCTGTCTTGAAAGACAGCTATGGCATCCGACCACCCCCTCGTTCGACTCGAAACGCTTGCACTGATCGGTATCGGCGGCTTCGCCGGCTCGAATCTGCGATTTTTTGCGATCGGGCTCCTTTCCGAACTACAGGCCGTCTTGCTCGTCAACGTCGTTGGCAGCTTCGCACTCGGCTTCATCGTCTACGAAGCCCAGTACTCCGGGATCGTCAATCGACACTCGCGACTCGTCTTTACGACCGGCTTTCTCTCCTCGCTGACGACCTACAGCACGTTTGCCGTCCAGACGGCCATCGCTGCGGAGCCGCTCTTGCTCGTCGCGATCGTTGGGGCCAACTACGGACTCGGCTTTGCCGGCGTGCTGGCGAGTCGTGAACTCGCCCGCAAGGTCAGCAACTGGAACACGGCTCCCACCGGTGGTGAGACCGCGTGATCGGACTCCTGGTCGAGGCGATCGTCCCCAGCGTTACGTTCGACCCCGAACCCGCACACATCGTCGGGACGGGTGGGGCGATCGGTGCCTTGATTCGCCACTGGGTCTCTCTGCAGCTTTCGAGCAACGAGTATCCGTGGCCGACGCTTGTGGTCAACGTCGTCGGCAGTTTCCTCTTCGGCGCGGCGATCTTCGCCGGCGCGAGCGAGTCGACGATCCAACTGCTCGGTATCGGTGTCTGTGGCTCCCTGACGACCTTCTCGTCGTTTTCTGTCGAGACCATCCAGCTGTACGAACGCGGCGATCGGCGACTCGCCGTGTTGAACGCTGCGAGCAACCTCCTGTTGTCACTCGGCGCGATCGGGCTGGCATGGCTGCTCGTCGGACTCTGATGGTACAACAGCCGGTCGAACGCGGGCGGTAGTGTTCATACTGTTCGACACACGCAACCGAACACGAATATGCCTGATTAGGCTTCTACCGATCGCTCCATATGCGGACGCTGATAGATGATTCATGTACCTGCGTCCGGTAGTATCATGGGGTTGGATGAGAACTCGAAACACAGGTAGTGTCGACCGGAATCTACTTGCCCATAATCTAATAATCCGTCACTGTATGCTCGATACCAACCACAGTAGTGCTAATCGACCCGAGACCGGTATCTACGAGACAGTTCCCGAGCGAATCCGCTCGCTCGGGGGACGCGTGCTCGATCTGCTCGAAGGTGAATTCTCTGGAATTATTCGCTCGCACAGCCGAGGTGAGGTGTATGGAGGCTGTTAATTGCACGTCCTGTGACGAACACGATCTCAAACCCCCGTTCCGGCCGATCGACTTGCCGTCTAGCGGGGGGACAGTCCCGGACATTTTTATTAGAACCCTGAGAACGGTGGGTCTATGAGCGTTAAAAGCGAGTTCTGGTCGATCTACCGGGAGGCACTCCCCATCCTGGTTATTGCACTCGGTGGTGGTCTCTTTGCCGGGGTCGTTCTCGAAGGGCTCGTCGAGAGTATCGAACGGTTCCCCGGGCTGTTCGTGATGATCCCCGTCTTCCTCGCGACACGAGGGAACGTCTACGGCGCACTCGGCGGCCGAATTTCGAGCGGTCTCCACCAGGGGCTGATCCCGGCGAAATTCGAGCGCAACGATCGCCTGACAAACGCCGTCATCGCCTCGTTTATCAACGGGATCGGCATCTCGATCGTCATCGGGTTCGTCACGTGGATCGGCCTGCTGATCCTCGGCTGGGAGGTCGCCGCGCTGTACGAACTCGTTGCGATCATGCTGGTCGCCGGCGTCCTGACGTCGGTCATCATGATCGTCGGCCTGCTCGCACTGATCTTCGCCGGCTACCGGTACGGCTACGACCCTGACAACCTCGTCGGCCCGATCGTCACCACGCTGGGTGACATCTTCGGAATGCTGTTCATGCTGTTTGCAGTCTCTCTCGTTGGGGTGGTCCTCTAATGGTCGCGCCCATCGGCGGCTCGCTTGGAACGTGGGAGTGGCGAGCGATCGTCGCCAACATGTTCCCGCTGTTGGTCGTCCTCTCGGTCATCGTCCTCTGGGCGGGAATCACGCTCGAAAACGCCGAAGAAATGCTCGAAGAGATTGCCATCCTTGCCGTGATGGTCCCGACGATGGTCGACATGGGCGGGAACCTCGGGGCGATCTTGAGCTCGCGTCTTTCGACTCGCTTTCACCTCGGGACGACGGAACTCAACCCGAAAGACCGGGTGCTGTGGGCGAACATCCTCGCGATCCTCGCGCTTGCGGCGACGATTTTCACCGCACTCGGAGTCGGTGCCTACGCGATCGGTGTCATCCTCTTTGACACCCAGGTCGCTCTCGCCGAACTCCTGTTCGTCTCGCTGGTCAGCGGGATGTCCGTCGCGGTCATCGCGATCGTCTTCAGCTTCGCTGCGACCTACGCCTCCTACCGACTGGGGATCGATCCCGACGACACGACGATCCCGATCGTCACGAACGTCGTCGACGTCCTCGGCATGGTCATTTTCATCGGCGTCTCGGCGATCGTGTTGTTCTGATAGCCGCCCCCGTTTTCCGTCTTTGTCGTTGCTCTTGTTGGTGGTCATAGACCGACTGTACTCATCGCGTACTCTCCTAGAATCGTCGATCCCTCCGGCCGATCGGTGCTGAATCCGCACACCGAACCGTCTCGGAGACGCACCAGCGACACCGCTCAGTTCGATGCGAGCCCCTCGAACGCTTCGGCTGCCGTCCTGGTCCCCTTCGATATGAGCGCATCCCCACCACGAATTGCTTCGTCGGCGTCGCCGACCAGCAGCCATCCCTCCTCGGGTCGGCGGATCGCGATCACCGACATCGTCGTCTCGGTCTCGGGGATGCCGGAGACGATTGCCGTGCCGTCGAGATCGCTGCCCGCCGCCACCTCGACGCGGGTGATGAGCTCGTCGCTCTCCTCGACTGCCAGCTTGACGACCGGGTGGACCTCGATATCGCGGAGAACACCCTCACTGATGTCGACCGCCGCATCGCTGATGACCTCCGTTGCACTCCCGAGGTGAATGAGTCCGCGCAAGTTCACCGGATCCTCGGCGTCTGCTGCCGCCTGCAGCGTCCACGCCTCAAATCGGGACTCTAAGGCATCCACCTCGACTTCGAGGTTGCGGACCTCCTCTGCTAGCGCCTCGCTGTCGAACAACACGGCGCTGTACGCAAGGTCTACCGCCAGCTCCGAGAGATTCTTCATGTGAACGATCGTATCCACCGCTCGTTCCAGGTCGTCGATCTCCGGCGCCTCCACGACCGGCGGCTCGTAGGCCGTCCCGGTCAGCGTCTCGTAGACGTCACCGATCGCGACGTCCGGTCCTCGGAGCAGTGCCACGTCGTCGGTGTTGATCGTCGTCTCCGGTCCTGGGTTGACCAGCCAGTCGTCGCCCCGACGAAGCGCGATCAGCCGGACGCCGGTCTCGGATTCGAGATCGATATCGGCAAGCGTCCGATCGGCGTAGACGGAGTCAGCGTCGACAACGCCTCGAACGAGTGTTTCGACGGCATCGGGCAGCGCCGCCCGCATTGCATCCGGTAACCCGATATCTTCGAGGACGATCTTGGCGATGTCGCCAGCCGCATCGCTGATCGAACCGGCCGCTGCGACGATCCCGAGCACCGGTGCCAGTCGCTCGGCGTCGTCGGGACTCCGGGTTGCCATCATCAACCCCATCCGTGCCCGCATCTCGAGGACATCCATCTGCGCTTCCAGGCGCAACACCTCCCGTGCAAGGTCTTCGCTAGAGTGGAGCACTGCCGAGTAGGAGAGATCGATCAACAGCTCTGCCGTATCTTTCATCTCGACGAGCACGTCCTTGACGTTGACTGGCTCGTACGTGATCGGTGCCGACGCCTCACCCTCAAGCGGATCCATACAGTACGTTTGACAACGACGCTTAAAAAAGCGTTTCCCGCGCCGATCGGCTTTTTCAACGCCGCCGGTCAGCGTGTCCTCGGCGATCGAATCCACCGCTCCCTGTATACTCCTCCTCCGTCTTAGGGCTGGATAGTCTCGACGACGCGGGGGAGACAGCCCGCTTCGGGCTGGAAGTACGAGTAGTGGTCCGCGACGAGATCGGTCACGTCGACATCGCGGTAGCTCTCGGGTGTGGCTCCCGGATCGGCGCTCCCACCGTGGCCGACCGCTCGCGTCCGATCGCTCACCCTGTACACCCAGCCCAGGACGCGATCGTTTTCGCTGTAGAAGTTGCCCACCACGGGGACCGTCCCGAGTGTCTCACCGTACCGGCCGTCCAGTTCGACGCTGTCTCGCGGGATGGCCCCACCCAGCAGCGAGACGGAGTCGACGACGCCGGTGTGGCCGTCGGCAGCGAGGGCCCGAACCGCCTCACAGCTCACCCGAGCGCCGAGCGAGTAGCCAAGCAGGTGTAGCGACTGCTCGACCGCCCCGTCACGATCGACCAGCCAGTCGGCGAGCAGCTGGCCGTTCTCGTCGGCGATCGACTTCGCGTCCCCCCAGCTTCGGTCTGCATCCCAGCTGTAGCCGACGACGGGGCTGGGCACGGCGGTCTCTTCGAGCCCGAGCTGGGCGGTGTAGGCCTGATCTCGTGCGCCCTCCTCGCCGGTGTCGAAGCCGTGGACGAACACGAACAGCACATCCGAGTCGTCGAGTTCCTCGCCCCACGCTCCGTCCCGGGCCGGTTCGTCGTCGCGATCGGCGACACGCTCGCCGTCCTCGTCGAACGTGTCGCGTGTCGTGATCATCGGAAACGCCGCCGGCGCAGTGTAACCGCCGAAGTCGCCATCAAGTGCCCGGCTGACGTAGAGTGCGCCACCGCCACCGATGCCGACCAGCCCGCCGGCACCGGCGAGCAGTCGCCGCCGAGTCAGGACCGGCCCTCGATCGTCCCCACTCCCGGCGTCTTCACCGTCGACGTCACCGTTCCCGGCGTTTTTAATGTCGACATTCTCACTTTCGACGTTTTCACCGTTGACGTCCCCGCCTCCGGCGTCTTCACTGTCGACGTCACCGTTCCCGGCGTTTTCACCGTCGACATCCCCGCTTCCGGCGACTTCACTGTCGGTCATACGTACACACAGGACGACGCGATCAAATAACGCCGGGATCGCTGTAGGCTGGGTTTCCGTCGGGTCTCCGATCGCCAGTTCGGTCGCGGACGCCTCTCCGATCGCCAGTTCTGTCGCGGACGCCTCTCCGATCGCCAGTTCTGTCGCGGACGCCTCTCCGAGCGATAGTTTCACCACAGACCCGACACCGCGAGTACCGGCCCCTGGCAGTCTTCACGGCGGTCCGTTGCTGGCAGTGAAAGACGGGACCAGCTACATACCTGCGATCGTCGTACCGGCGGCTATGCTCCCGCCGATCGCCGACCAGTTCGTCGCCGGCGAGACGGCTGCAGAAGCCATCTCCCACGCCAGGTCGCTCGAGGAACGCGGTATCAAACCGATGCTCAACGTTCTTGGCTCCCACCACGACGACCGGGAGACGGCCACGGCGGACGCCCGCGAATACCAGCTCCTGATCGACGACCTCGCAGATGCCGGCCTCACGGGTGCGGTTTCGGTCAAACCCACACAGATCGGCCTCGACTGCGGTGTGGACGTCTTCGAGGAACTGTTGTGGGAGGTCGTCGAGACCGCTGCCGATCGCGAACGTTTCGTCTGGCTCGATATGGAAGAACACACGGAGACCGAGACGATCGTCGATACCTACGAGACGATCGCCAGCGAGCACGCTGGCGTGGTCGGTATCTGCCTGCAGGCAGACCTCCACCGGACGCCCGACGACCTCGCGCGGCTTGCCGACGTCCCCGGAAAGATCCGACTCGTGAAAGGTGGTGCCTACGAGACGCCGGAATCCGTCGCCTACACCGATCAGGCAGCGATCGACCTGGCCTACCGAACCCTCCTCGAACAGGCCTTCGAGATGGTCGACGACACCGTGGCCGTCGCCACGCACGACCCCGAGATGATCGATCACGCGACGACGCTCGCCGGGTCGTCCGCCGCCAGTCCAGCCCTCGAGATACAGATGCTGATGGGTGTCCGGCCGGCCGCCCAGCGCGAACTGGCTGCCGACTACGACTGCTGGCAGTACGTCCCGCACGGAACCCGGTGGAAACGATGGGCGATCAACCGTGCCAGACGGAACGTTACCCTCGCGGCCCGCTCGATCGTCGAGAACACTGTTCCTGGGCGGCTAGAGCGTGCGGTTTCGCGACTCGACTCGCCAGGGGAGTCGATAATCGAGTCGGGGAGGGAGTCCGGTTCCGATTCGCCCGCGGGATCGAACTCCGAGTCGGAAGCCGACACACCCCCACAGTCCGTCGCCGGGCCGCCGATCGAGTCCGGAGACGGCTCAGGACTCGAGTCGGCGGGTGAGTGACCGACCAACGTTCAGTGCCGTCAGTGCCGGTGCTGGTCGTCCCCGTTCGTAGACGATCTGCGGAATCGTCTCCGCGCCGAAGTACTCCTTGAATCGGAAGACGCCGTTCCGGAAGTCCGGCGGCGAGCCCCGGAGTTCGTACGTCTCGTACCCCTCTTCGATCCCCCACTTGATCGCGTGTTCGTGGAGGAGTTCGGGCGCGTGGTACTCGAAGTGGTCCTCGGTGACGGCCGAAAACAGGTGCTGGACCGTCGACTGTTCGTCGTCTCGCAGGTAGATGTACTGGCCACGATCTTCACCGTCGACGCGCAGCGTCGCGAGTTTGAGTCGATCGGCGAGGCGGGGGAGTTCTCGGAAGAACGAGCGCGGATGGGTGGGCTGTCCGACACGCTCGGCGACTGTCTCGTATCCATCATAAAACTGCAGACACGTCGTCTCGGTAATCTCTTCGTCGACGACGTCGATATCGTGCTCGTGGCCGCGTCTGATCCCACGCCGCCGTTCGCTGTCCATGTTCTCGTACACTGGTTCCCACCCCTGTGAGAGATCCAGTGTGAACCGACAGGCGAGGATCGCCGGCTTGTACCCCTTCTCTTCGAGCAGGTCGTGGTACCGGACGTAATTATTGTCGTAGGTTCGCAGTTCGTTGTAGAGGATCCGACCGGTACAGAGCTCACCGACGGCGTCGAGCAAGAGTTCGAGCGTCTCTTCTTCGTTCGTCATCGTGATCGGTCCGCCGTAGCCGGGCCTGATCGAACTCAGCCGCTCGATCTGTCCCCCCTCGGTGACGCCCACCTCGGTGACGAAGTTCGGGAAGATGGCGACCGGGTTCCCCTTCTTCGAGACGAGCAGATGTTTGGCCTCGTGGGACGTCCCGTCCTCAACGGCCCGGAGCCACTCGTAGCGATGATTCACACAGCCGAGCTTGGACTGTTCGACGACGTTGTTCCACTGATTTCGGTTCACCGCCTCGACGGTATCGACCTGTTCGACCGCAAGTGACATCGTTACCGATCGTTTCAGGAACGGAAAGATAACTACACTCTCGTTACCGAAGCGTTTGTCGGGCCATACACGCGTTATGGCGACTAAACAGCGTCAGCCGCTCCGTGGTGAGGGTGATTACGGCGTCTTCACTCGGGCGTCCACCGCGGTGAGATACGTCGACAGCGCGTAGGCCATCCACGCCTGACACCACCGCATCAGTGTAAACTGCTTCGTGTAGAACCGACGCTGCTGGTAGTAGAACTGTCCATCGCCAGCGTACAGCGCATCGATCGTCCAGTCGATGATCCGGCGGGCGAAGTCGAGGTCACCCGCCTCGGTGAAGACGATGATCCCCTGGGCGGCCGCGTGGATATCACGGGGGTACGTACTCGACTCGTCCCAGTTCGGCGCGCCGTCGTCTTCGAACAGCGTCCCCCGGTAAAACGACAGCGCCCGATCGATCGTCGCATCGTACCGGTCCGAGCCGGTCAGCTCCCGGTAGCGAAGCAGCGATTCGATGATGAATCCGTTGTGGAAACTGTCCATCGAGAGATGCGAGGCCGTCGGCGGATCGGTGTACATCCAGCCACCGGTTGCCGTCTGTTTCGTGGCGACGTAGTCGAAGATCGACGTGGCCGCCTCGCGGTACTCGGTGTCGTCGAACGAGGCTGCAAGTTCGAGCAACAGCCGCGCACCGATCGCGTTCGCGTTCAGCGTGTACGGAGGAGACGTCTCCGCGGGCTCGCCGTTCGTCGCAGTGTAATTTATTCGAGCGCCGGTCTCACACTCGGTGTAACAGAGATCCTCGAGGACGAACTCGCCCGCCGATCGGGCGACAGTCGCGTACTCGGGTTCGTCGAGTGTCTCCGCCGCCTGGAGCAACGCCTGTACCGCGTAGGCGGTCGAGACGACGCCGGAGGACTCGCCGGGAACGGTTGGTCGATCGCTCGAAAGCGTCTGTAACGGATGTCTGTGGCCGCCGCCACAGAAGTGGTCACACCAGTCGTTGTCCGCTTCGAGCAACCAGTCGATGAGCGATCGTGCCTCCGTGGCGTACTCTGCGTCTCCGGAGAGCTCGAAGACGTCGAGGTTCGCCATCGCGAACAGCGCACTGCCTTTGTAGCTTTGTCGCTGTTCGACACGAAACAGCGGCCGCAGGTTGACCGGTGCCCGCTTGACGGTTTCCTGGACGGCCAAGTTGAGCAGTTTGCTCTCGATCGGGAGCCGCTGTAAGGGCGCACTACTGAGCCCGTCGGCGTAATCCCAGCCGGTGTACTCCCGGTCGCTCGCATACGCGAGGACCTGCTGGCAGCGTCCGAGCAGTTGCTCGGCGTCGCCGCTTGTTGTCGCTCGATTCTCCGACGGTCGGTCGTGTGTGGATCGGTGCTGTCTCATACGCTACTGGATACGGCGTCGTCGATACGCAGGGCGGCGCTATCGGGCCGAGTGAGCGACGATGGCCGCCCGCTCACGACGACTCCTCCTCTCCTGGCCCCTTCAGGGCTGTGGGCTTTCTCACCGGCTCCGTGCGTGCTTTCGCCCCAGTTTCATCGGTAGCCGTCGTCGCAGCGGTGCTCTCTTCCCACCGATCTAGCCCCGTCTCTCCCGTTGGCAGTCGGTGGAGCACCGTCGCCGGCGGGGTCAGCCAGGCACCGAGATCGCTCCGATCGATGTCCCAGGCAGCCCGCGACCTGACGACGGTCGAGAGAAACTCACGAACCGATTCCGTCTGTCGGTTCGTGACCGTATGCTGGAGCTCTCGCAAGGGAAACAGCATTGCTCCGCGCTGCTCGGGCGTTTCGATCGGCCGATCGACATCGAGGTCCAGTTGGTGGGCAACCATCGTCGACGCGAACCGGTAGCCATACCGGCTGGCCAACGCGTACGACGCCCAGAACTTCGGATTGATCTCCATCAGGACGAACGAGCCGTCCGCCCGCTGTTTGAACTCGACGAGTGCAACGCCGTTCCAGTCGAGCTCGTCGAGCAGCCGGGTTGTCTGTGTTTCGAGCCCCTCGTTCGGAGTGACTCGAAGGCGGGTTCCGCTTCCGCCGTGACGCGGCACGGATCGGAGTTCTTCGTGGGAAATGGTGAGTGTTGGCTCACCGTCGAGCCAGAGCGACCCACAGCCGTAGGTCAGCCCGTCGTTGTCGATATACTCCTGGACCAGGACCTCGCCGTCCGAGGACGCGCGTGCGATTCGATCGTAGCTCTCCCAGAACGTGTCTGGGTCCTCGACGGGTTCGGTCGCCGCCTGTCCGTTCTCCCGGCGTGCTTTACAGAAGACCGGAAACGGGAGCGCATCCTGCACCGCCGGCCGTCCGTCGCTGTCGAGTTCGGCGGCGATGTCCGAGTAGTCGGCCGGTGTGTCGATTCCGAGGTCCCGGCCCCGCGAGAGCGTCGTCGCCTTGTCGGCTGCCGCCTCGAACGCCGCCGCTGACGGCACACAGAGGGTAACACTGTCCGGAATCGCCGATCGGATCTCCTGGACGGTCGCCATCGAGTCGTAGCCGATCGGAAGCACCATATCGGGACGGTGGGTCTCGATGACGGACAGCAACGCCCGGTCGTAGCGTGGCTCGTCCGCCGAAGGAACGACCCGGCTGACATCACAGTAGCGCGATCGAAGGAGCCGACTGTGTGGCGTCGTTCCGGTCCCGACGATGGTCGCGTCTAGGTCCTCGGTGAGTTCTCTCGCAACCGCCAGCGTATTGTCGTAATCCCCGTCACAGAGCAACACCGACGGTCGACTGGAACGCATAGCCACTCCTCGCTCGTGTACGGCAAAGAGTAATAGGAGAGATGCGATTCTCACGCGTGCGTACAGGTTAGTGTATCACAACGTTTGCCCTCCGCCGACGCCGTGGCGGGCTATAGCACCTGGCCGTCCCATTCCCACTCCAGCGACGGCGATACGGGACGCGTACTACGGGACGCGCCCAATTTCACACCGAGTCGCTCCAACGGGGGACTCACAGACGGTGTCGGCCTCTAGACCGCCGCTAACTCCACGAACGCCGCCGCGGCCGCCGGATCTCTTCCGAAATGAGCACGTCGCTGTCGCGAATCTCGGCGTCGCTGACCAGCAGCGATCTCTCGTTGGGTCGCCGGACCGGGACCACCGACCAGCAGCGATCTCTCGTTGGGTCGCCGGATCGCGATCACCGACCAGCAGCGATCCCTCGTTGGGTCGCCGGATCGCGATCACCGACATTGTCGTCTCGTCTCGGGGACGACGGCTTCCGATACGGTTTTGGACGGCCACAAAGAAGCCACGGACAATGATCGATCGGAGCTACCTTCGTGAACAGCCCGACGAGGTACGCGATGCCCTCGATAACCGGGGCGCTGACGTCGACCTCGACACCCTCATCGACCTCGACGAACGCTGGCGGGAGTTGAAAGCTCGCGGCGACGAACTGCGCCACGATCGCAACCAGATCACCCAGAAAATCGGCAAACTCGTCGCTGCCGGCAAAGACGAGGAACGCGAGGAAGCGATCGCCCGATCGAAGGAGCTCAAATCGGAGATCGAAGACGTCGAGAGCGAGGCCACCGAGCTCAAAGACGAACTCGACGAGCGGCTGCTGGAGGTCCCCCAGATCCCCCACGAGAGCGTCCCGCTTGGCGTCGACGAACGCCACAATGTCGAGGACCGACGCTGGGGATTCGACGACCTGCGGGAGCTACCCGCGGAGGTCACGCCACATTACGATCTCGGCGAGGAACTGGACATCATCGACGAAGCCCGCGGTGCGAAGACCACCGGTTCGGGCTTTTATTTCCTCAAAGGCGATGGGGCTCGGCTCGAACACGCCCTCGTGCAGTTTATGATGGACATCCACCGCGAGCAGGGGTACGTCGATCTCTTCCCGCCGATTCCCGTCACGAGCGAGTCGATGCGGGGCACCGGACAGCTTCCCAAGTTCGCCGACGACGCCTACCGACTCGGTGGGCACAACGAGGAGGCCTACGACGACGACGACCTCTGGCTCTGTCCCACTGCGGAGGTGCCAGTTACCAACATGTACGCCGACGAGATCCTGCTTGCCGACGATCTCCCGCTGAAACACCAGGCCTACACGCCGAACTTCCGACGGGAGGCCGGCGAGCACGGCACCGAAACGCGAGGGATCGTTCGCGTCCACCAGTTCAACAAAGTCGAACTCGTCAACTTCGTCGACCCCGAGGAGAGTTACGATCGCCTTGAGAAACTCCTCGACGAAGCTGAAGAGGTGCTCCGCCAGCTCGGCCTGCCCTACCGAATTCTCGAACTCTGTACCGGCGATCTCACGTTTGCGAGCGCCAAGACCTACGACATCGAGGTCTGGGCGCCCGGCGACGATATGGACGACGGCCCCGAGGACGGCGGCCGCTGGCTCGAAGTCTCCTCGGCGTCGAACTTCGAGGACTTCCAGGCCCGCCGCGCCGGCCTGCGCTACCGCCCCGAGCGCCACGAATCGGCCAACTATCTCCACACGCTGAACGCATCGGGACTTGCACTCCCACGCGTGATGGTCGCCATCCTCGAGTACTACCAGAACGAGGATGGAACGGTCACGATCCCCGAGGCCCTCCAGCCGTACATGGACGGCCAGGAGATCATCGAGGGCCACGAGAAGGTCGGCGAAGCGGCGCTGGGTGCCGGCGATCGGGAGTGAGACTGTCGGTCAGTACGTTTCCACGGCGACCCCGAGCGTCTCGAAGTCATCGCCGTTGCCAGTGAGAACCGCGTCATTGAGGACATCTGCGATCGCTGCGATGTACGCATCGTTCGTCTCGACACCGCTGTTGCCGCCCGCCTCTCGATCCGCAACAGCCAGCAGTTGACTGGCTGTTCGGGCAACCTCCTCGTCGACGTCAACCCGTGGATACCCAAGGAGTGCGTTCTGGACCTGACGACGCTCCGTCTCGCTTTTCGTATACGCAACCCCGTAGTAGACTTCTGCGACAACTGGTGACGGAAGCCACTGTACTTCCCCTTCCGCCGTGAGTTCGTTCCCTTTCTCGATCGCTGTCGACGTTCCCTCCATCAAAGCAAAAATATACGATGTGTCCAGAATCACTCGTCGAACGCCTCACGTGCTCGCTTCAATCGCATCTCATCACGGCCACCGAACCGTTCAGCTGCCTCCCGTGCCGTCGAAACCTCCTCCGGGGAGAGAATGTCGCATAGTGCCTCCGGATCGGGTTCACGAGTCAACCGCCGGAGTGTCTCGAACATCGTCTCGTCGTCCTGATTATGCGCTTTCACCCACGCATGATATTCATCAGGGACACGGATCATTTTGACCATGTCGTAAAATGGGATTTACAAGATGAAAACTGTTCTGCCGCGAGGTGCGAGACTCTCATCAACAGTCCGTCTCAGCCACAACAATTACGTCTCGAACCGCCAATCGTGGCCTGTGCATATCGATCTCCGTGAGAAACGACTTGCGGCGATCGTCGGTATGCTGTTTGTGATCGCGATCGCCCAGCTGTTTCCGTGGTGGCTCGCGCTGTTCGGTGTGATGGCGATGGCTCCGTTCGGTGTGATAGACCTCAGCAGAGACGCAAAATAAAACCGAGTCGAAAACGGCTGCGTTGTTATATGTATTCGATCGCTGGCGGCAGTTCGAGTTTCATCCCCTTGCGCTCGCGGATCTCCATGATCTTCTCACGCTGGAGCGAGTCGGACATGACCTCGAAGCCGGCGTTTTCGGTGTTCCAGGAGGCACGGCCCTCGGTCGCAGAGCGGATGTCGCTTGCGAAGCCGATCATCTCGCCGACGGGAGCGATCCCCTCGACGACCATCAGATCGCCTTCCTGGTACATGTCGTCGACGCGGCCACGACGACCCTGGATCTCGCCGGAGGCGGACCCCATGTGATCGTTTGGCACGTCGATACGGACGTCCTGCATCGGTTCGAGCAGCTTGATCTGCCCGTCGATCAGTGCCTTGTGGAGTGCGTTCCGGGTCGCAGGGATGACCTGTGCCGGACCGCGGTGGATGGTGTCCTCGTGGAGTCGGGCGTCGTGGAGGCGGATGAGCGTCCCCTGGACCGGCTCGTTTGCGAGTGGGCCGTTGTTGAGTGCATCCTCGAACCCCTCGATCACGAGTTCCATCGTCTCGTTTAGGTGCTGAATCCCCTTCGTATCGTCGATGAGAATGTTCGTCCCGTGGATGTGTTCGACCTCCTGGGAGTCGTCTTTGTCCATGCCGGCGTCCTGGAGGGCTTCACGGCGCTCCTGTTCGGGCATGTCCATCGACGCCTCGCCGAGTTTGATCGTGTCGACGAGTTCGTTCGTCATCGGCTCGATCGAGACGTAGAAGCGGTTGTGACGGTTTGGCGAGATGCCTTCGATCTCGTCGCTTGGCCCCTGGGGCTGCTCGCGGTAGACGACGATCGGCTCACCGGTGTTGACCGGAATGCCCTGGTTCTTCTCGATACGCTGGGTGATGACTTCGAGGTGAAGCTCACCCTGGCCGGAGATCAGGTGTTCGCCGGTCTCTTCGTTGATCTCGATCTGGATCGTCGGGTCCTCTTTGGAGACCTGGCGAAGCGTCTCGATGAGCTTTGGCAGGTCGTCCATCGTCTTCGCCTCGACGGACTTCGT
>Ga0207421_10002299_pt1 | contig 23788 bp, 13 predicted proteins | sample SodLakKL_010_SED_4_FD_187542 | JGI IMG/M metagenome (GOLD analysis project Ga0207421, IMG submission 187542) | Alkaline sediment microbial communities from Lake Tanatar, Kulunda Steppe, Russia - 8KL_010_SED (SPAdes) (version 2) | ecosystem: Environmental > Aquatic > Non-marine Saline and... | reverse complement strand
AACAGACTCCTCGACATCATCGATGACCATGGGATCTTCAAGATCGTAAAAGAATCCAGCCCAAGGTTGGCCTCCTTCCGTTTTTTCGTACTTCAATACGAAATCGGTTTGGTTGATTCCAGACTTGTCCGGATTTGCAATTCTTTCCAGTGCAGCTCCTTCAAAGGGCCAAAACGTGACTTCCTCGCCCCATGGGAAATTGTCGTCCATGTTAAAAACATGCGGGAAAAGGAATTGATCAAATTCTTCACCTTCCGGCTCTTCCAGTACTTGTGCAGCTACATTGCTGAACAAATACATGGGTAAAAGAAAGCCAAGCAACAGGCATTTCACTTTAGTAGTATTCATATAATTCATAATAACCTCATTTTCATCAATGGTTTTCGGTAGGAACATTGTTATATGTGCTCATAATGCACGTATGGAGTTAAGCATCACTCGCTAACTAATATTACAAACGTTTTAATTAAAAGCAATTTATTTTCTTTATAAAACAACAAATTTTCACATGCTGCGCACAGGATTGATCGCTGGATACGGCACTTCATGAAAACAGCGGTAATAAAGCTAAATTTTATGCTATTTCCGCATTTATTCCACATACTTTTCGAAAATTTCTATCGACAAACAAGTAACAACTGATGCAAATCACTCCCGTACAGGATTTAAAAAAACAGGATCCATCATCCTGTTTCAGAAATTATTAGAGCAAAAATTTTGCAAGTTATTTTTATAATTAGCATTTTTCCTTATCAAACAAATAGCAGTTTGCATATTGCGTTGATTTACCAGTCACGACGCCTCATCAAACAAACTTCATTTATTTTAACCGGACTCGAAATATGAGATGTAAAAGAACTTCATATGCTCTTTTGATGGTGGTAACTTTGTTACTACTTATCCCCGTTTCGTTAACAGCACAGGACTGGCAACTAATCTGGTCAGATGAGTTTGAATCAGACAGTCTCGATTTGGCCAAGTGGGAATATCAGATTGGAACCGGCTCACAGTACGGACTTGTAGGGTGGGGAAATTATGAGCTGCAGTATTACACCGATCGGCCGGAAAACATTTTTGTGCAGGATGGCAAACTTTACATCCGGGCATTGAGTGAACGATTTGAAGGAAGAAATTATACATCTGCCCGGATCCGGACCAAGAATATGGCTGATTTTCGGTATGGCAAGTTTGAAATCCGGGCAAAACTGCCGGAGGGACAGGGCCTGTGGCCGGCTATATGGATGCTGCCAACGGAAAATGTGTATGGTGGATGGCCTCAGAGCGGGGAGATTGATATTATGGAACTGGTCGGACATGAACCTGATGTTGTTCATGGCACTATTCATTACGGCCCCCCCTGGCCCGACAACCGAAGCAGAGGGCACTTCTACACCCTGGACGAGGGCAAATTCAGTGATGATTTTCACGTATTCACCATTGTATGGACTCCGACTCGGATCACCTGGTACATGGATGATAATTTCTATGCTTTCGTGACGCCCAACAATGTATCACCTTATGTCTGGCCATTTGATCAGAAATTCCATTTCCTGTTGAACGTGGCGGTCGGCGGAACCTGGCCGGGCAACCCTGACGGGACAACCGAGTTTCCCCAAGAGATGGTCGTTGACTGGATTCGTGTATATCAAGATGCCGAGCTGACATCCTCAGAACCCGATGACCTCCAGGATGTACCCTCACGTTTTGCATTGCACCAAAATCATCCAAACCCTTTCAACCCGGCGACGAATATTTCGTTCGACCTTCCTGAGGCGGGACATGTAAGTATTGAGGTTTATGATGTACTTGGACGTCAGGTTGCTGTTCTCGCAAACCGCGACTTCCAGGCGGGCAGCCATAGCGTCCCTTTCGATGCACGTGATCTGAGCTCCGGCACATACATCTACCGCCTCGTTACAGACTCCTATCAGCAGAGCCGAACCATGCAGCTGGTAAAATAATAGCCGTTACTGTTGTTGATTTCTTCAGCCGGCAGGATTTTCAGATCAAAAAATATCATTTTACCAGCATCATTTTTCTGGTTTTGTCGAAATCAGCTGCCTGGATGCGATAAAGATACAAACCGCTCGCAAACTCGGATGCATCGAAGGTGACCGAGTGCGACCCGGCATCTTTCTGACGGTCAACGAGCGTCATTATCCTTTGTCCAATAGCATTGTAAACCGTCAGGGTTACCTCACTCCACTCCGGCAAGGTGAAAGAAATGGTAGTGACGGGATTGAATGGATTCGGGTAGTTCTGATCCAGCCGGAAGCCCTGACCTCCCTGATTTGTTTCAGCGTCATACTCCGCACTTGTCGGGACTTCCATGAACAAGGTATCCACACTGATGTTGTTGAAGGTAACCCGGTTACCCCGGTCCGCATCCAAATGCTCTCCGTCAAAGTGGATGCGTATCTTGAAATCCGGGTTGTCATGCACTTCGGGAATGTGTCCGAAATACACCTCGTACTCCTGATACTCCCTTGAAAGAGGGAACCGGCTGGAAATCAACCCGTCGGTCGTCCACCCCGTATCATTGGGTCCTGTTGAATAATCCACCAGTAATTCGTCAGCCGCACCTTCATCCACAGCGGCAAAACGGAACAGCACATTTTCGAGACCGGTGGTCGGGATATCAAAGATCAGCGTGTTTTCACCCCCGTCTCCTGTGAATGGCTGTTTTATCTGCAGCCCCCGCATGCTGCCGGCGTCATATGGACGCCCCTCGTTTCCCAGCGGACGATAATTCAAGCTGGTGGGGTTATTTCGCCGCTCCATGGAGGCCTTTCTCCATGACGGGTGATCCTCGTTGAACGGGTAGCCGTCAAGTGCCGAATGAAAACGGATTCGGGCCCTGTTCGACAGAGAGAACCAGGCGTCAAGCGATTCAAAGGGGGTATTATTCAGCATCCCGTTGCCGAAATACCAGAAGTACCTGAGATGCGATGTTTCCATATCCGCAGGCGGCTGTCCCATCTCATTATCGATCCAGTCGAGGCGTGTTTCTATCCAGTCAACCATATATTCGATCTCTTGATCGTACGTATCGAACCCTTCTCGGCTCCATCGCCAGACATCCTCTCCCAGGATATCCCATCGATCGAAGTTGCGGTCAATGGCCTCTCCCAGCTTATCCACATAACGGTAGATCATGTTGACGATGTGATCGGTGGCAAGAGCACCCTGACGCAGCTCCCACCATCGCTCCCGGTATCGCTGCTGAAACTCCGGATCCTGGAACAAACGATTATACCATCCGTTCAGATACCAATCCTCCGGGACATGGGTGTAATACCATCCGGTGGGATCGTGACCGTTCCAACCCTCGGTCGTGGTATAATTGCCAAGACTCAGATTGTAGTCCCATACCGGACCCATGATCATTCGTCCGCCCCTGTCCTTGTACATGAAGGTACTCAGACGGTATCCATCCATCTCCTTGAACGTCTCGGTTATGAGATGGTGGTCTATGAATGATTCGGGATCTAGCCAGGCGGCATAACCCTGATCAGGGTCCCGGTAGTTGCCGCCGAAGAGCGCCGATTCCAGGTCACCAAGATAGTTCTCTATCCAGCTGCGCTGTTGTGGGGTGATGTCCTCGTCCTGCGGACGCACCAGTGCAAACCGGGTTCTTCTCGACGTGCTTTCAATGTGGTACTCCCTTCCCGCTTCAAAATTGAGGATGTAGCCTCCGGTGATCTCCGGTTCCGCGTTGTCCTGAGGTGTGAGTTTTTCAATGTCCACGCGGTTGTTGTCCCACTTAATGCGCTCCACCAGCATGTACACGCCGTGATAGTGGCTTTGGCTTACAGATCCGCTTCCCTCGTGCAGGAAAAGTTCAACAAACCGCGTGCGCGGAGCGTAGCGGCCCATATCGCTGCTCACCTGATAGGCAATGGCATTCCGGATCAGAGTCCGGTCATCCCATGGCGCACTCATGATCCAGTTGTTTTCCGACGGCAGGCCCAGGATCGGCTCGTTCCGGTTTTCGTCCTCGTCGTCGATGAGCCGTACCCCGAACTGCTTCTTGGGGAAACCAAGAGAGCTGGTGCCACGGTAGTTGGACTCCGAAAGGCTGTGCAGATGCAGATTGTCGGTCAGCAGGCGTGCGCGTCCGTCAGCGTCACGGTCGATCACGGAGAAATAGACAGTGCTTCGATAGTGCCCCTCTGGGTGCATTACATTATCGAACTGGTTTACGATCACTAGCGGCAGGTTGGAATCGAAATCAGCCAAATCGGGATCTAGCTGAATATAAACCTTTGTCACCGTTTCACTGGGTTCATATCCGTCCCGAAAGGCACGAGCACGCACCATTACAGATCCCGATATGTCTACGGAGCCACCGCTCTGAAACGCATCGGAGGACGCCGTGGGCACATCGCCATTGGTGGTGTACCGAACGGTTGCACCTTCGAGAACATCGAATGACAACTCGAACGGATCCGTATACGTTCCGGCCGGATGAGAGAAACCCGGCGATGACGCGGTTTGCGCTGCGGCCGTCAATGGTAATGAGAATGCAATTAACAGGATTGCAAAAATGGATAAAAATAACGCTCCGGACTGATTCATTGCTAAATTAGACTGCTACAGGATCAATTCTTATTTCACAAGAGTGAGGCTTCGTGTAATCACCTAAATATGCCGGCAAACAAGGCACATATGAAAATTTTACCTGCTGTTTTTGTGAAACTCATTTTTGATAAAAATTTGAAGAATTAAAGAAGATGTTTAACTGATTTCATGGTGTCGACCAGACTAACGTATCGAAAAGATTCTTCTGATTTGACCAGACACAGTTTTAGATAATTTAGATAAATTTTGCAAATCAAGATTATTAAAATGACAAAGGGCTCCGGCTTAGAAACTGCCGGCAACCCTTATGCCAATGAGATGTAATAACAGCTGGTGTCAGATAATCCTATTTAACCAGCATCATTTTTTGTGTTTGATCGAACGAACCTGCCTGCAGGCGGTAGATATAGATACCGCTTGCAAGGTTGGTTGCGTCAAATTCCACCGTATGCTGACCGGCCTGGTAAGAACCTCCGGCAAGTACGGCAACACGCTGCCCCATGACGTTGAACACTTCCAGAGTAACTTCTGACTGTTCCGGAATATCGAACTGGATCTGTGTTGTAGGGTTGAACGGGTTCGGGTAGTTCTGACGCAGCTCATAAGCCACCGGAACATCAAGCAATTGATCATCAGCTGATGTCGGCAAGGCTTGCTGATTGACATTCAGATCGTCAAAATACCAGGTGAAGTTTCCGCTTGCGTCACCTGAACCTCCGTCACGGAAATCAAAGATCAGTACCACGACACCCCATTCTGTCGTGAAACCGGCTTCACTCATATCCCACTGCATCACTTCCCACTCCTCACTGGTAGTGGTGTTGCTGGTCATTTCAAACTCCTCATCACCGTCTTGCTCCTCGATTTTCATCAGGATTGGAACACCTGCGCGAGGCGACCAGACTTTCATGGTGATGTTGGGAGAATCCTGATCTACTGTGAAGGATTCATCCAGGTACATGAACGCACCGGCCCAGAAGGGTCCGGATCCCTTGACCATCCTTCCGACCCAATCGCTGTCGTTGGCGTCACCCTGATCGGGATTTGCAACGCGAGCGGCATGTCCGCCTTCAAAACCGAAGAAAGCGTAATTCCAGTTGAAGTCATCATCTTCGAAATCAAGCGGCAGGGAGACCGGATGCAGGTCATCGGGTGTAGCGGGTCCATCGGGACGATCGCCATCCGGATCTGCGTGATTCACCACGATATTATCGAAGTACCAGGTCCAGTCGGGACCACCGTCACCATCCTGGCCCACGTGGAAATCAAAGATCATGGTAAGCTGATCCCAGTCGATCAGAGGGCTGGCTCCGCTGTAGTCCCACGTCATCGTTTCCCATTCTCCTTCTGTAGAAGTAACGGCGAACGAATCGAATTCTCCGGAACCATCAGATTGCTCAAGCTTCAGGTTGATACCTACATTTGGTCGTGGCGACCATACATCCATGGTTATGGTGTTGTTCTCTTCGTCGAACCAGAAGGTTTCCTCTGTCCAGAAGAAAGCGCCGGCCCAGTAAATAGACGCGTTTTTGACCATTCGTCCGACCCAGTCACTGTTATTGTCATCATCTTTGTACGGATTTTCAATAACATCGACGTGAGCACCTTCAAAGCCGAGGAAGACATTGTCCCAGTCGATGGACTGATCTTCGAAATCCACTGGAAGCGGAATGCGGACCAGGTCGATATCGGGGTCGTCATTGTCACCGTTATCACCATTGTCACCGTTGGCGGGATCGCTCGGCTCGCCATCCACTTCCACTCCCAGCAGCTCGAAATTATCCAGGTACCAAGTGTCGGGGGCTCCGCCCTGAGGAGGATTGGCGGTATCCAGGTCCATAATAATGACCACACGGTCCCAGGGGGTATCCTGACTGGAACCGCTCAGGTCCCACTCCATTGTATTCCACTCCTCGGCCAGCGTGACATCCAGAAGCTGGTCACCTGTCGAATTCGCATCGTCGCGTGTCTCCAGCTTCATACGGGCCTGGATACCGTCGCGCGGCGACCAGACATTCAGACGAAAAACGGTCTCACTGGTGCTGGTTACCGCGTTCTCAAGGTGATACAGGAAACCGGCCCAGGGCTGGCCTCCTTCGTTTTTCGTGTACTCCAGGACATAATCGGAATCGTTTCCTGCTGACTTGTCCGGGTTTTCGATCCTTCTCAGGGCCGATCCGTCAAAGGCGTAGAAGGTGTAGTCTGTCCAGTCCACATCCACATCGTCGATGTTGAAGACCAGCGGGAATTCCTGCATGTCGGCTCGGTTTACCGGGTTCACGATTTCGATCGGCCCTGCCGATGTCGATGGGGGATCAGTATCGCTGGTTGTCGCAGGTGCCTGTGCAAGCAAAGGCGCAAAAGGCAGCAAAAGTGCCACAACAATAGTCAGTAAATATTTTAGCATGTTTTACTTTTTTTTGTTTGTGAATATATACCGGGCAATGCAAAACCCATACGAATGGCACCCATTTACACAGAAATACTCTTCAAGGGGTGTGATGGATTTATCCTGCGACCCTGATGCAACTAGTTGTTGAACACGGGCCGCAGGATGCTCTCTACTAATAAATGCATGTGAAATATCAGTATCCGGGATTCTGCACTAGCGTGTTGTCAGAAAGACTGATCTCGGATTGAGGAATGGGCAACAGTCCCAGCCGATCGGTACGGAAATTGATCGGGACATCCTGGATGGCCTGAGCATTTATTTTCTGAGCTGCCGTGTCAAGGCCCATGCGGAGAAGGTCCCAGTACCGCAGCCCTTCACCGGCAAACTCGAGCCGGCGCTCTTCCATGATGTTTTCCCTGGTGGCCGGAATTTGAACGAAATCATCGCCGTACGATCTCCTTCTTACCTGATCAAAATAATCCTGGGCATTGGGCGAACCCAATTCGGCAGCCATGAGAAGCACATCCGCAAAACGAACTACGGGGCGATTATAAGGCCAGTTAAATGGCACGTTGACACTTGGGAGGTCAGCACGGCGGGGATAGAACTTCTTGAAGGCATATCCCTGCCACTGGTGCATTTCCTCGGGCCGATGCGTGACGTTCTCTGCCACCGGATCAAAGATGCTCAGGAAATATCGGGAATCCGTATCCTGGTCGAATGCCTCCACCAGATTCGGCGTCACCGGCTGGAAGGACCAACCCGCGATATATGTAGCATCGAACAAGATGCCGCGAATACCACTCATCTGGGATGCCCAGTTGCCGAAGGAACCATTAAGGAAGCCCCAGTCGCCAAATGCGGATAATGCTGCAGCACCATGCTGGACCGAGAAGATAGCTTCGGGATTGTTGTTGCCGGCTCTTCCCCAGAGCGCACTGAAATCATCAAGCAGCCTGTGCGGACTGTTATTGACCACATCCTCAAGATGTCCAAGTACTTCACCCTCGGAAACCGAAAGCGGCCCGGCACCAAGTACGGGCTGGGCGTAATCACGATGGTAAAGAAAGATGCGTCCGAGCATGGATTTGGCCGCCCAGGATGATGCGCGACCAGCTTCTGCAGGCGGGACGACATCCCGGAGGTCGGGAATGATGTCCGCCAACTCCGTCACCAGGAATTCATATACCAAACCCGGATCGGTCTGTTCCATACGTATATCTGCGGCTACCAACGGTCTCTCGAACAGGGGTACATTTCCAAAAAACTTGACCAGTTCGAAGTAGAACAAGACCCGCAGAAAGCGGGCTTCGGCCGCCATAACAACTCTGTCCTGCTCGTTTTCAAACCTTATATCATCGATGTTGTCAAGCAGCAGATTGGCGCGGTAGATACCGGTGTATCGATCTGACCACAAACCGAGGGCCTTATCGTTGGTGACCGAGATATTGTGTTCATTGAAATCCACAATGTCCGGCTGGTCACCGGGACCTGAGCCGCCGCCGTAGGCGTCATCAGAAAGAACATTTACCATCAGGTCGTAAGGATGGAAACCGGTGTTTTGTCGTCCGTGGTGAAAAGTCAGGACTTCATAAATTGCATATAGAGCCTGTTCGGCATCTGACTTGGTCTGAAAGAAGTTGTCCTGTGTCCGCTGAATCGGTGGCTTATGGTCCAGAAAATCGTCCATGCATCCGGCAAGCAGCAACAGACCAACGAGGGGAATTATTTGGGTTATTCGTTTCATAACAGCGTAATTATGGAATTAAAAATCAAGATTGATACCCATGGTAACGGTACGGGCCTGCGGATAGATGTTCCGGTCGATACCCACATTGAGCGGGCCGTAGGCACCGATTTCCGGATCGTGACCCGAATAGCCGGTGAAAGTCAGCAGGTTTTGCGCAGCGACGTAGACACGCAGACGGGATGCACCAGCCAGATCGGTGATGCGAGGCGGCAGGGTATAACCCAGACTGATATTCCGGAGGCGTACAAAGCTGCCGTCCTCAATGAAGAAATCAGACGGTCTGGTATAGTTGCCGTTGGGATCCCTTATCGTAACGCGCGGATGCGAAGTTGACGGGTTTTCCTCGGTCCAGCGATCCAGTACATCCTCTTTCCAGTTGGGCATCGGCAGATCGTGACGGCGGGTACCGCCTGTGAAGATATCATTTCCAAATGAACCGTACCAGAACATGTTCAGGTCCCAGTTCCTCCAGTCGAGGTCCATATTGAAGCCCATGGTGAAATCGGGATAAGGATTACCGATTTTGACCCGGTCTTCAGCCGTGATCTGGCCGTCGTCATTGTGATCGACGAAGATAAGGTCGCCCGGACGCGCTGACGGCTGGATGACCACACCTTCCGAATTGACATGGTTCTGCACCTCTTCCTGTGTCTGGAAGATACCGGCTGTCTCATATCCCCAAAAGAAAGCGATCGGCTTGCCTACCATGGCCATGGCCACATGATCCATTGAGGTGGAAACTCCAGCGCCGAAAAGTCGGCCCTCATCGTTATCGATGGCAGTAACTTCGTTTTTGTTATAGGTACCGGTCAGGCTGAGACTGACACGCCAGTCGCCCATTATCTGACGGAAACCGGACTCAATCTCGAATCCCCTGTTGCGTACGGTACCGCCGTTTACTACCGGCGGGGCGTTTCCAATAAATGCCGGGATAGGTGCCGCCAGAAGCAGGCCCTTGGTCTCCTTGTTGTAGACATCAAAGTTGAAGTACAAGCGGTGATCAAGGAAAGCTGTTTCAAGTCCGATATTTGCCTGTTCGGATGTTTCCCATCTGAGATTCGGGTTTGCTATCTGAGTTGGATATGCCCCGGTAATGATCGAAGGGGTCATTCCAAAACCGTATCCGGCATGGGTGGTGATCAGGGGAGTGTAGGTAAACTGCCCGATATTGTCACTTCCGTTCTGGCCCCATCCTCCGCGGAGTTTCAGGTAGCTGATGACGTCATTGTCGCGCAGGAAATCCTCTCGGGAGAGTACCCAGCCAAGTGAAAAAGCGGGGAATACGGCCCATCGGTCGTCAGGACCGAACTTGGAGGACCCGTCAACACGCAGCACACCTTCCAGCATGTATTTGTTGTCATAGTCATAGTTGACGCGAGTGAAGTAGGATGCCAGGGATTCCAGTCCCATACCACCGAAGTTTGACTGATTCTCCTCATCCGTCCCTACCGAGAGCCATGCATTGTCAAAGGATTCCATGGTCAGGTTAAAGGCAACACCCCCCAGGAACTCATTTCGGGAGTCGAGAAGTTCAAATCCGCCAAGTACACTGAAATTATGGTTTTGAATCTGATCCTGGTATCTCAGAACATGGCTGGTCTGCCAGGTGATCCACTTATTCTGCTGCTGGAATGCCGAGCTTGTCGTATTGAAGACATTTCCACCCAGATCGTAGACCGGGGTGAACGTACGGTTGCTGCCGTAGGCCAGGTCAATGTCCAGGGTGGAACGCAGGCTCAGCCTGTCGGTGAAATTGAAGTTCCCGAAAACACCGCCGACGAACTTGTCTTCATTCCACTCCGAATTGATGACATCAATGAAAGCAACCGGGTTGACCACTTCCTGCGATGCAAAAGGAGAGCTGGCGAAGTTGCCATCCTCATCAAATACCGGAGTAACGGGATCGATATTGGAAGCGCGGGCCATAATCCCACCAAATTCTTCGTTCGGGTCGATACCCCTTGTCGTTTTCTGTGTGTAGGTCACTCTCGTGCCGTAATCGAGCCGGCCCCGCTGGTGGTTGGAGTTTACACGGAAGGACAATCGTTCGAAGTTCGATTTGCCTTCGGCCACGATACCGTCCTGCTGGCGGTAGGACATGGAAGCCATATAGGTAGAGGTCTCCGTTCCCCCGGAAAGTCTCAGGGTGTGGTCGGTCACCGGGGCATTATAGAAAAATACCTCTTCCTGCCAGTTTGTTCCCTCACCAATCGCTGCAATACGATCTTCGATATCGGGAAAGGGAATAGTACTACCGTCGTTTGCATAACTTTCATTCATGATCTTCATGTAGTCGGGCGCATTCAACAGGTCGGTCTCTTTCCAGGGGTTCTGGAAACCGACATATCCGGTATAGTTGACCTGGATGGGTCCGGGGGATCCCTGCCGCGTGGTGATCATGACCACTCCGTTGGCTCCACGCGCTCCGTAGATGGCTGTTGCCGATGCGTCCTTCAGTACTTCTATGGATGCGATGTCGGCCGGATTGAGATAGTCGATACCACCTACCGGCATGCCGTCCACCAGGTACAGCGGCTCGGCATCGCCCGTGGTGCCGATACCACGGATACGGACAGTGGCAGGTGAACCCGGCTGGCCCGAATTCTGGATAACGGTAACGCCGGCGGTACGTCCCTGGAGTGCCTGCTCAAGACGCAACGGAGCAGCCTGCTCAATATCACGCGACTCGATCCGGGATATGGCTCCGGTGACCAGGCTTCGTTGCTGGAGACCGTAACCGACCATGATCAATTCGTCACCGTAGATTATATCGGGATCCAGTGCTACATTGATTTCTTCCCGGCCATCAATTTGGACCCGCTGGGTTACAAAACCAACATAACGGAAGACCAGGGTCCCTTCTCGATCCGGTACAGTCAGTGAATACTCACCATTTATGTCTGTAGTGGTTCCGATATTCGTTCCATGGAGCATGATGTTGACACCGATCAACGTCTCACCGGTTTCATCATCAACCACGGTTCCTCTGACGGTCTGTGCATCGGCTTTGGTCGCACCGAACAGTATTACCGCCGTTAACATGAGTAGTAATGATTTGTAATTATACATGCTTTATAGGCTTAGTGTTTGTTATACAGATTCAGACCGCCAGTCACTGCTAAAGAATCAGACAATGCTCTCGTTTTACAATGACTTAACGATCTTATGAGCTTTATTGCATTTTCTGGAAACGCTTTCTTATTTCTTAATTTTTTTAATTTGATCTTTGTAATGTAAAAAGGAATTTACAATGCCTTGAGGCAATGTATCACCGGAGTTGTCGGTAGCTGATCTTAATTGACGCGAAGGATAGCCATTACTTTATTAGCTTGAAGATCCTGATCAAAATCATCTATACCCTTCATATATACAAAATATTTGCTGCTTGTGCAACTTTGGACAAAAAATTTTCACTGTTTCCTCCAGTTTATTTTTGCTGTATGCTTTTGTGTTGGCAGCTGGCTGGTAAGAATGCAGCAATCATCGCCTGATTCCCGGAGATATCGCCATAGCATCGTTTTAAAACCATTAGCAATCTGCCACTGGGGTAAAAAGCAGCTCAATGCTAATTTCTTTAAGAAAATTAATGGCATTATCGTTACCTTTCCTTGATATTACACGCAGCCCATATGGCTGATATGCAATGTACGGCCAACGGCAAGAGAACGATCTCAAATAATTAATGCAATTTATTTTTAAAATAAAAAATATTTGCATTATATTGCGTTTGTATCACTGGATTTCGGGGAGTCTTTGTAACCTTTGATACTGCTACAATACCCGTATTCCATTGTGAGCTATAACTGCTGTTTTTGTGATTTTATATTTTGAGAAAAAACAGCCATGAGTAAAAATTTGAGCATTCTGTGAAACTTTTCAGATAGATTATGTCCCTGTAAAAAGATGAAGCTCGTTTGTCCTGACCGGCAAACGAGTTTTTTTTTATAAGCTCTGGGGCAGTATTATATTCTACGGAACAGCAACCGTCTTGCAAAAATCATTCTTATGAACAACAAAAAAATCCTGATCATCCGCATCACGACCATTGTTGCCCTGGGCGGCTTTCTGATGGGTTTTGATGCCTCGGTCATCTCCGGTGTTGTCAGGTTCATCGAACCTGAATTCGGCCTTTCCAAACTGCAGTTGGGCTGGGCCGTTGGATCGTTAACACTTACCGCTACCCTGGCCATGTTGCTTGCAGGGCCGCTCAGTGACCGGTTCGGACGAAGGGCCATCCTGAAGGCGGCTGCTGTTCTGTTTGGGGTATCAGCCATTGCATCTGCGCTGGCACCCACGTTTGCAATACTTGTCATAGCCAGAATGATCGGCGGACTTGGCGTCGGGGCTTCCCTGATCGTTGCGCCCATGTTTATCGCGGAGATCTCGCCTCCCAAGATGAGGGGGAAAATGGTCAGTATCAATCAGCTTAATATCGTGATAGGGATTTCTGTCGCTTTCTTCACCAACTATCTCATCCTGCGATGGGGCCAGTCGGAGGCGGTCCTGGCTCAGACATTGATGTTCGCTGAATACAACTGGCGGTGGATGCTGGGACTGGAGACACTGCCGGCCGTCATCTATTTTATCGGGCTGTTTTTTGTACCCCAAAGTCCCCGATGGCAGATCAGGGCGGGCAAGGTCGACGAAGCCAGAATGACCATGAACCGACTTTACGGAGAGGAAGAGGCCGGACAACAGATCGCGGATGTCATCAAAGGCCTGGAAGCCGACAAAGACAAGGAGAAGGTATCGGTCAGGGAGATATTCCAGCCCGCCCTGCGGTTTGTTTTGATCATAGGGGTATCGCTGGCAATCCTGCAGCAGATTACCGGCATCAATGCGGTCTTTTTCTATGCACCCGTAATCTTCGAACAGTCCGGCATCGGCACGGACGCCTCTTTCATGCAGGCTATCCTGGTTGGATTGACCAATCTTGTATTTACCATCCTGGCCATTATGTTCATCGACCGGTTGGGGCGTAAACCGCTGCTCATCTTCGGTATGACCGGCATTGCCGTAATGATGCTGCTACTGTCCTACGGGTTCCACTCAGCGACCTATCAGCTGACCCCGGAAAGCATTGAAATCCTCGATGAATCCATAGACAGAGTGGCCTTGGAAGATAACATGAGCGGGATCATATACCCCAATGACATTGTCTTCAAGCAGGCACTGGCAGAGACCATCGGTCAGGAAGCCGCCATTGAACATGAAGCAGCGATTATCACCGCTGCGATCGACTTGAATCCCACCCTGATCCTTCTCGCAATCCTGGGCTTTGTGGCATCCTTTGCCATTTCCATCGGACCGGTTATGTGGGTGATGTTTTCAGAACTGTTTCCGCTTCGTGTCAGGGGAATCGCCATATCGTTTGCCGGCTTTATCAATTCCGGGGTCAGTTTTCTTGTACAACTGGTCTTCCCCTGGGAACTGGCAAACCTGGGCAACAGCATCACCTTCCTGATCTACGGCCTTTTTGCCATTGCCGGATTGATTTTCGTCTGGAGGGTTGTTCCGGAAACCAAGAACAAGACGCTCGAAGAGCTTGAAGAGCAGCTGGTCAGGAGACGGGAGTGAGAAAACTACAGATTGCCGAGGTCCGGCTTCAAACCGGCATATTCTTCGGGGATCAACGGGTTATCCAGAACAAATAAAACCCGTTTATCCAGATTGAGCTGTTCCACGATATCGCTGTAATGTTCATTAAAAATGGCATCAAGCTCACCGGACGCAATGATCTTTTGCATGCCCGCCCCTATCCTTTCAGCCAGTTCGGGCAACTCCGGATTCACGTAAAAAACCAGCGGGAACTGATAGAACAAGAGGATATTCTGATCAATCGTGAGACCATCGCGGCGTGAGGCCCGGTTTTCGTAAATACCCAAAACCTCATTGGCTCCATAGGCGCTGTAATCAAACAACCCAGCCTCAAGCCGGTCAAAGATGTCATCAAAGTCGCCCTCTTCAACCACACTATATCCATTTTCCCTGAAAATGATGGCATCGCTCCAGGCAAGAGGTATTCCATGCTCCAGTTCCTGAAGCTCCTGTTTCTCGGTTATTGCCTCAAACAAGGCAGCATCCTCTTCCCTGATGATCGGAATCCTGTAGCCAAGCAGGTTCTTTGTCAACAATTCAGGGATCACGAGCATGTCACCTTCACCAAACTTCTGGTTTCCTGCAATGGTAACAAACAAATCATGGCCCTTTTCACTGAAAACCAGGGCTTCCTCCTCTCCGGGATATTCATCCAGATTTTCTTCCAGTTTCCAACAGCCAAATTCAGATTCGGTGCTTTGTAATACGGCTTCAAGTACCTGTCGCTCGTAAACCTGTCTTGCCATGGACCGGTTACCGTTCCAGAGGTCAACGACGGTGGTGTCCTGATTCCGTATTTCTGACACCCTGGTTTCTTGCTCGCCGGAGGTGCATGAAGAACCCAAAAAAGCTAATGACAGCATGAACAGTGTAAGGTTTGATTTAAAATTCATAATTCAGTCTGAGGTTAATGGATTGCACAGAAAATGCTTATTTATGGACGGCAATTCTTCGCCGGTCTGCATCTCCCGATCAACTTGTATGTTCATCCGTTGACGTACTGCACCTGCCTGATACTGCTTCCTACAACTCGCCCCTGCGTTTCACCAACTCATCCTTGATTTCGTTGGCTCTTTTTTCCGTGAGGTCGTATCCCCACATCACCCATATGGCCAGTGAGGCTGTTACAGCCGGTATGATAATGTCGGCCAGCCTCAGGTTGGTCATGGTTTCTGCCGTCTGGACTGCAGCATTCTGGTCGAAACCGACCAACTTCAGCACAAGACCGCTCAACACCAGCGCGACACCATGTCCCAGCTTCACCATCCACCAGTAGATGGCACCAAAGGTGCCTTCCTTGCGCGGCATCCCGTTGTGCAATTCGTCCAGGTCGCACACATCGGCCGTCATGCTCATCATCAGCGTGAAGAGTCCGCCGATACCGAATACCATAAGCGGGATGGGCATGAACATCAGCCACGGATTTTCCGGCGAGAAGCCCCACCATTTCAGCAGATAACCCACAATCGAAATCAGGGTGGAAATAACGAACGCATTGCGTTTGCCAACCTTGTTTGCTATCCACGTGATGACCGGGATGACCAGAAATGCCGTAGTCGCCGCACTAATGGTTGAGAACCATGCGGGCCAGGATCCGGCAGCGCCATAATCCCCGTTGAATATGTAGAACAGGATGATGAAATAGCTGAATGACGCCACCATCTGGAAACCGTTGAAAACCAGGAACGTTGCACCGCAAAGCCGGACAAACGGCTTGTTTTTTGAAACTTCCACAATTTTCGACAGCAGGTCCTTGAAGTTTTTGGCAATGGATTTGAAATTCAGGTCGGCCCTGTTGGTGATGCGCGACTGATCCACTTCCTTGCAGAACAGGGCGGGCAGGATTCCAAAGATCATGCATCCGCCCCCAACCACGACGGCCAGGCGATGGACGCCTTCCGCCTGGGTATCGAACAGATCAGGATTGGCTATGAGGACCCAGAACCAGGGTACGATCATCCATGCGATCTGCCCGATGGTCTGCGCAAAACCCATGAGCCGGGTCCGCTCGTTGTAGTCCGGGGTCATTTCATATCCCAGACCGATAAGCGGTGTGGAAAATATGGTATTCGCTGTGATAAACATAAGCGAAAACAGCAGGAAATACCAAAAGTTGTACGCCTGTGTACCTTCGGGATCGAGTTGCCACAACAGGATAAACATGATGCCGGCCAGTATGGCACCCAGGAAAATGTACGGCTTCCTGCGTCCGTATCGTGATTGGGTGTTGTCGGATATGTACCCCATAATGGGATCCGTAATGGCATCCCACAACCTCGGCAGACCGCCAAGCAGACCGGCCAGGAAAGGGTCTATGCCAAAGGCGGTGAGCAGGAAGAATTGAAAAACACCCAGCGCCCCCGGCAGCAGGTTGTTGACAAGATGGCCCGAACCGAATGCCGCCTTCTGGAGAATCGGGATTTTATACTTTCTGGGGGTAGTTTGGTCTGACATTGGCTTTCGGTTTAGTAGTTACTCGGCATCAAGGCGCGCCTGGATTTCCAATTTGGTGGGCGGCACCAGGACATCATCCAACAGTGCTTCAAAATCGCCATCATAGGTTTTGGTAATGGGCATCCCGTCCCGGGTCAGCCCGTCGAAAACTCCCGCATCCACCAGGTCCCAAATCGGGTACTTGGCCTGGGCCTGCAGATTGATCAGCCCGAAGTGGTTCTCGGAACCGAGCGGGTTGCCGGCATCTTTCCAGGGCTCATCGAAGGCCTCGAAATAGAAAACCGTCACCCTTTCGCGTACGGACCAATCCATAATGTGCTGGTAGTACAGCCCTGACTTGTATTCATCCGTGGCGCGGGAACCTTCCGGACCATAATGCTCGTTGGACACCGTAGCCCATCCGGTTTCTCCGACGTGGACCGGTTTTTCGACACCGAGCCCGCGCATGTACGCCACCACGCTCTCGTATTGGACAATGGCATAATCCCTCGCCCTTTCCATGGCCGAGTGGATTTTCTCCATATCGCTCTGGTGCGCCTCCTCTTCGGGCACCCCCCAGAATTCTGGATTGTAATGCGTATCGTGCATGGGATAGGTGTGCATGGATATGTAATCCACGGCGCGGATCAGCTCGTTGAGGTCCTCATTGTGATATTCGCTGCCACCGCCGCCCCATGATGCGAAATTGTCGGAGGTGGTAATCCAGAGTGTTTCAGGCAGCTCTCCCTGCCGCTTCAGGTCCTGCAGATGATTGACCCACCTGAGGATGATGGCCGGTTCCACGTAATACTCCCATGCCCAGTGCACCATGGCCTCGTTGCCCACGGCGATGATCTTGACGATGTCCGGATACTTCTGCGCCAGTGCCACAGCCCGTTCAATTTCGCCGGCATTCTGTTCACTTTCTTCATCCCGGATCCGCTCGGGCTCGTCCATCCAGGCATTCTTACAGTCGATCCAGGCCCCCAGCATAAGGTACATTTCAAATTCCGGATCTTCATTTTTCAGCTCACGGATCACCTTCAGCAGGTTGGAAGCCTCGTCATAGTACACATTGTAGGTGCGCAGGATCCGGATTCCCATGGCATGCAAGAGCCGTATATCGTCCCTGAGCTGCGGGAGTGTGGGCTGGATATCCCTGGTGGTTTCCCGATAGGCGCCGAAGGAGATGGCCTGATACTCCGGATTCCCGAGAATCTCTTCGGCCGTAACCTGTATGGATGAAAAGTCATGTTCCGGCTGGCCGGCGCAGGAGTGCAAAAGCAGTGCCGCCAGGAGCGGAACAAGTAACCATTTGATATTTTTCATCTTTTTAAATCAATTTAGATTCATAAGGACAGAATGAATTCACATGACAGGATTTAATCATCTCCCTGTTTATCAGCCGGATGCTGCCATGTTCGGTTTATGTGATAAATGTTGGGTTCAGGTCAGACCAGGTGCCCGTCGTGCAGGGTGGCCCTGATCTCGGCAACTTCCCCGGTCCTCTGGAATATTTTGGTGCTTGTTTCCTCATCCAGGTTCAGTCCGCTGGTCTGCCGCACGTTGCCGTCGGAGAAAACAACCTCCAACCGGTTTTCGGAACCCTTCTGATAGACCACGGGAACCTGGCAACAGGAGAAACAAAGAGCATTTTTCGGGATTTCAATGCGATGAACCTGCTGCTCCACCGTGACGAAATCAAGGGGGCCGGGTTCCTCTGAAAACAGCCTTTTGCTCAGCAGGCGCGGACGAAATGACAGCCTGCCCTGATCCACAAGCACCCCGAGCTCGTAGATGCTCACCAGGATGTCCTCCTTGACCTGCCCTGTCATACCGGGTTGCTGCGCCCCCTTGTGCTTCGGGGTATGGGAGTAGGGATCGGTCGGAAAGGCACCGTATTCTTCGGGGTTTTTGTGGATGCCGATACCTTCTCCGATTTCGAAGTAATGGTCGCGCAGACCCCGGATCGTTGCCTCGTCACTGCGTCGCCGTATCGCCTCCAGGCAGACCTCCTGTACGGCAAGATGAAGCTTGGACACCATGTGCCAGTAGATGGAACCCAGACCTTCATAGGCGAAAAACGTACCGGAGCGACCGGTGAAGGCCTTATGGTTGAACACCTTCTCGAAGATATCCAGCACTTTTTCCTTCTCTTCCTCTACAAGATCCTCGTATCCGTCCGATGCCAGTTCCCCCAGCGCCGCCTTCACATCGCCGGCATTCCGGAAATTGCCGTTGAAATGGTAGCCGCCTTCCACATCCTTGATAATCAGCTTGAGATCACCGTCCTCCACGAGTTTCCGGAGCAACCGGGATTCACGTACCAGTGCCTCAGGGATGTTGTTCTTCTCCAGAAAACCAGGCAGCTTTTTGTCCGGGTACAGCATGTAGCTGTTCTGGTCTTCCCTGTAGAGGGCACTTCGACGCAAGGCATCCAGCAGCTTCAAAGCTTCGTCAGAACCCAGATAGCCGGAACTGAGCACCGCAACCTGCCCTTCGAGCATTTCGCTCAGATGGGAAATGGCAATACCGTCCCCCTCGAAGCTCATGATATTGTAGGCGTGGAACAGATGGTCCGGCCGCCTGTTGGCGTCAATGGAATGCTCCATCCAGGAGATGGAAATATCCAGGAACGCGGAAATCTGCTCCATTGTTAGGGTGTATTTGTCCCCGCTGAATCCGTTGTCATAAATCCGGTTTCTGTAGTCACTTCCCGCACGGCCGAGCGCATCGGTCACGTTCTTCCGGTCGCGGTCGCCAATGCGTCCGTCGAGCAGTCCGCGATGCTCATCCAGGATCTGTTGGATGCGCTTGAACAGCTCGCAAAGCTCGGCGGAGACCTGCACTTCTGAGACATCAGATGTGTCAATGATGCCTTCGATGAATCTCAGGAAGCGCCTCAGATAATAGAGGGTCACCATGGACACACCGTTGCCGACCAGCGCATTGTTCGCGTCGTTCCACTCCGGTCTTTGCGTGTTCAGCCAGATCCCGCCTTCCGGGATGAAGTTGGATATCTTGGCCAGGACCGTGGCAAGTATCTTTTCCAGGAAGTTCACCCGGTGGATATCATCGGCCTTGCTGCCGAGGAGGGCTGCATCCGCTCCGTATTTCGCCATATTGGTTCGAAGGACCTGATCCATTTTTTCATCAAAATCGATCGTGTTTTTCGGATCCCGCGCAATCTGCTCGTAGGACTTGATGCGGTAGGGCACGTTGGCATAGGCGAAATAGTCACTGTCGAACAGCCCTTCCAGCGCATCCGGCTGGTTCTTCTGATAGAATTCGAGGAATTTGAGCAGATAGATGATCTGATGATCGCCCCAGTATCCGATGTAGGACCAGGGATTGTCCGGCTCAATGGTCTCCCAATCAAAGCCGTCCTTGGTCACGCGATAGGGATTATACCCGTCAAAAGTGCTGGCATTCAGAAACTTGAAGATCATTCCCTCGATGAAGCATGGGTAGGAGTGGACCAGCGCCTCCCAGTTCTGGAAAATGTCCCGCCAGTTGCCCTGGTAGTCGAGTATCTTGGAGCCGTCCAGCTCGGAGTGGGTGTTGATGGAAAATCTGTTCCACGGACGGCTGGGATCTCCGTGACGCCTGCTGAACTTCAGGGGCAGGTATTCCTTGCAGAGACGGTACAGATCCGGATCTTCACAACCCGACAGCTGTTCGTAGAGATCGTTCGCATAGAAAACATCTTCGAGCTTATCCACAAACGGACCGTTTCTCTCCAGCACCTTCCTGCTGGCTTTGCCCAGGTAGGAAACGAGATCCTTCTTTTCTATCTGGTAGTTGTTGTCAAAGGTCCCGCCGCGCATGATGTTGAACAGCACGTTCGAATAGTGGCGGGCGTCCGCTACGGGATCGGCGGTCAGGCGTTTTCCGTCGGCCCCGGCGATGAGCTTTTCCAATTCCGTGGTACCTTTTTGAACATCCTGCTCAAGGACCTGGTCAAGGCCGCTTTCTTCCCTGATCTTCCGGTTCAGTTCGATGACCTGGGCGTGATTCTGGTTCACGTTGGCCACGATCTTCCAGGAACGTGTGGCATTGGCTTTCAAAAGGATTTCCGTGTGGACGAAATAGGCACCCTTCTCTCCTTTGACATCAGACTCATCGCGCAGGGAGAGCTGATTGCGGAACCTGTCCAGCTGCAGCGACGACAACAGGTAACCGGGCCGGTCCAGGCCCAGCGACCATGCCACATTTGCCTTCAGCGCTTCGCTTGGCTCCGCCCTGTCCACGATGATTGCGCTCAGTGCATATATTCCAAGTCCGGTTTCCTCCACCAGCTCACTTCGCTTGTAAGCATCCACAAGGTTACTTGAGGCGTTTTGCATCTCCGGCTCCACCCCGTAGGGCATAATATTCTGGATGCCGTCAACCAGCGTCACCCGGCAGTCACTGCCCGAATGGTTGTAGAGCTCGGACTTCCTCACAAAACCGTACAGGTTGCTTGAGTTCCACTGGTACCTGAAAGTCAGCCCCAGGTCGTGGTTGACCTCCTCGAACATGACCTTGTTGCCGTGGAAATTCTTGTACAGGTTTCTGGTGATACTGAATTTGCCGGAACACCGCACAGAAAACGGTTCCCAGGTTAGGGCCCGGTCCCCCGTGTGGACCCTGAAGATCGACTTGCTTCCCGTCAGTTCGGCCGACTCCGTAATCTTGTCGTCCGTGTAATAGGGGAAAAGCGCAAAACTACTGTTTTTGCGTCCGGCCGTAAGCCCCCCGTTGCTCGATGTGAACAGCCAGTGGTTGGAATCGCTCACCACGTTCATGAAAAACGGGCGGATTTTGTCGCTGTCGGCGATCCTGAACCATGTTTCCTTTTCGAGGATGATCGTTTCGATATTCAACACTTTTCTGGATTAGATTGAAATTTCATTGTATTAGCAAGAGGCCGGGTCTTTGTCAGCGTGATCCTTTTTCGTCGGGATCCGCATCCTGCTTGTACCCCGGCACGTTCAAACCGGACGCCTCGTCCATGATTCCATAATAGTCTTCTTTCGGCAGCCGGCCGGTGGCCCGCTTGTAGGCATTGACAAGGGAGATCCGGTCAAAAAAGCCGTGGAGCGCTTCAAGTGTTGCGCCGCGGGCGTAGGGATCGAAGGTGTGCACCTCCTTCAACACGTAGTAGGCGGCTCTCGGGTGCAATTCGTAATGTCCGTGCTCATCCGTTGGACCCTTGGCCATCACCCCGAACCACTCCTCGTTCATGTTGTTCTCACCCTCCACATAGTCGCATTCGTAACCCTGATTGGCCCAGGTGGCCTCGGTGTTGTGCACATTAAGGTCGTACGTCTGCCCGTATTTCCACCACCCGTCGCTGGCCTGGAAGGTGAACCCCCCGATGGAGTTGCCGGCTTTGCCCATGGCTGCGGCATTGGCGTAAATCTCCCTCCAGTTGCCATGGACATAGTATGCCTGGCACAACTGATCTTCCCTTTCTGTCCGCGCGTTGTACGCATCCGCACCGAATTCGGTCAGCAGCACCGGCTTGCCGTATTCCTCTTTCACCTGGTCGAACAGGTAGGTAAAGGACACACCGCGGTACACATTGGACCCGAAGATATCCATGTCCGGTACTTCTTCCGCAATAATGTCCAGAAACTGCGTATCACCGTTTGCCATGGCGACCGGGCGATACGGATCGATCTGCTTCACAGCCTTCGCACCCTGGTTGAACAGCCGGTACATATGGCGGGCACGGATCCTCGACACTTCATCCTCCCCGGGGATATCCTCCGTTTCTGCACCGGCCCAGAACAGCCCGTAATTATTCTCATTGCCCAACAGATACAGCAGCAATCCCCTGGTATTCCTGAATTCCATGGCAAGCTCGGTTACCTCCCGGAGAAGCAGTTCGATGACCCTCGGATCGGAGTAGTCCGTGTCGGCAACCCATTCACCTTCAAGCAGAAGTCCGTAACGCCCGAATGAATGGTTGAGCATGGTATAAATGCCGAAATTGTCGTAGATGTATTCAATCCACTCCCGCGTGATTCCGGTGTAAACGCGGATGGCATTCACGCCGATGTCCTGAAGCAATCCCATCTCGTAGTCAAGCGCATCCTGGATGAACTCGTCCGACTCTTCCCACAATACGTATTCATAGTTGGTGCCGATCGGAAAATAATCCCAGTTCATGCCATTGACCATGAGTGGTTTCCCGTCGACGAGCAATGTCCATCCCTCATCATCATGATGCAAAACTACCTGCCTGTTTTCGGCATGTCCGTTTGTCGACAGGAGAAGAAACAGGAACGTAATGACCAAAAGCTGATTGACTCTATCCATTCTCTTAGGTTTTCATTTCGGTGATTTGGATTAGAGACTTACTTTCACATGTGGCATTTCCACATTTTCATAATATCAAACTCAGCTATCAGGCAACGCAGACCAATACTTGCAGCTGAATTTGCATCCGAAAAAACTAATAGTAACTATAACTTGCAGGGTTGCTGATACCCTCATTCTGAAAGCAACAATACGTACACTTGCTTTCACTCCGGCTGCAGATCAAGAATAAAGTGAAAGCGCTATTAAATTATGTGCCGCGCCATAACTATGCAAATTTTTTTTATTTTTATGAAATATTTTTATTCATGCGGCAAACAAGCACTTCTAAAATTATTCCGAAGACTTGTCGCTCTCTTGAATAAACTGGGTGAGATTATTTTTAATTACGGTAGATTATTTGAACAACACCTTCTGAAGGTTGTTTATGCAGCTGTCGCCAGACAAGTCATAAAAGGACCAACCCGAAGCTTCCACCATCAAAAGATTTGCAACCTTTTGCAAAGCGATTATCTGCACTCCGGGGCCGGACACGATTCAGCTGGATATAATGCAAATTATTCCCCATATTTTGCGCTTATTACTTGTGAAAAAATACTTGTTCATAAGCGAGTTGTGACAGACTTGGAAGAACTTTTGCATCCTCCTGAATCAACGGAATAATGATCATTATCGATCACGATCATCTTCGAATTCAGGGAATACCGAATCAACAATCAAACATGAAA
>Ga0207421_10002297_pt1 | contig 23821 bp, 22 predicted proteins | sample SodLakKL_010_SED_4_FD_187542 | JGI IMG/M metagenome (GOLD analysis project Ga0207421, IMG submission 187542) | Alkaline sediment microbial communities from Lake Tanatar, Kulunda Steppe, Russia - 8KL_010_SED (SPAdes) (version 2) | ecosystem: Environmental > Aquatic > Non-marine Saline and... | reverse complement strand
CTCGAGCCGGCGCTGCCCGCCGACGGCCGCCTCGGCGGGCACCTCGTGCAGGGCCACGTCGACGGCGTCGCCGAGGTCACCGACGTCACCGAGCACGAGGAGTGGACGACGATGACGTTCACGCTGCCCCCCGACCTCGAGCCCTACGTCGTCGAGAAGGGCTCGATCGCCGTCGACGGCGTCTCGCTGACCGTCGCCGGGGTCGGCGAGGGCTCCTTCTCCGTCGGCCTCATCCCGCACACCCTCGAGGTCACCGTGCTCGGCTCGCGCGAGCCCGGCGACCCCGTCAACCTCGAGGTCGACATCATCGCGAAGTACGTCGAGCGCATGCTGCGCGGCGGCGTGCCGACCCCCTACGCCCCCGCGCCCCAGGCCGCGGCGGGCAGCGAGGAGCGCTAGCGCATGTTCGCCCCGATCGCTGACGCCGTCGCCGAGATCGCCCGCGGCGGCATGGCCGTCGTCGTCGACGACGCCGACCGGGAGAACGAGGGCGACCTCGTCATGGCCGCCGACGCGGTGACGCCCGAGGCGATGGCGTTCTTCGTGCGCCACACCTCCGGGCTCGTCTGTGCGCCCCTCGAGCCCAGCCGCGCCGACGCCCTCGACCTGCCGCTCATGGTCGAGGCGCCGTCCGACCCGCAGGGCGCGGCCTTCACCGTCTCCGTCGACGCGCGCGCCGGTGTGGCGACGGGCATCAGCGCCGCCGACCGCGCCACGACGCTGCGCCGGCTCGTCGACCCCGACGCGAGGGCGTCGGACTTCATCCGGCCCGGGCACATCTTCCCGCTGCGCTACCAGCCCGGCGGGGTGCTCAACCGGGCGGGGCACACCGAGGCCGCCGTCGACCTCGCCCGGCTCGCGGGACGCACCCCGGCGGGGGCGATCTGCGAGCTCGTCAACGACGACGGCTCGGTGCAGCGCCTGCCCGAGCTCGAGGCCTTCGCCGCCCGTCACGGGCTGCCGATCGTCTCGATCGCCGACCTCATCGCCTACCGCCGCCGCCACGAGCGCCTCGTGCGGCGCATCGCCGAGGCGACGATCCCCACGGCCTTCGGCACGTTCACCGCCTACGCCTACGAGTCGGAGTTCGACGACGCCCAGCACCTCGCGCTCGTGCGCGGCAACCCCGAGGGCAAGGAGGACGTCCTCGTGCGGATGCACTCCGAGTGCCTCACCGGCGACGTCTTCGGCTCGCTGCGCTGCGACTGCGGCACCCAGCTGCACGACGCGCTGCGCCAGATCGCCGAGGCCGGCGAGGGCGTCGTCGTCTACGTCCGGGGCCACGAGGGCCGCGGCATCGGCATCGCCCACAAGCTCCAGGCCTACAAGCTGCAGGAGAACGGCCGCGACACCGTCGAGGCGAACATCGAGCTCGGCTTCCCCGCCGACATCCGCGACTACGGCACCGGCGCGCAGATCCTCGTCGACCTCGGCCTGTCGACGCTGCGGTTGCTGAGCAACAACCCCGAGAAGCGCGCGGGGCTCGAGGGCTACGGGCTGCGCATCGTCGAGCGCGTGCCGATCGAGACGACCCCGACGGTGGAGAACCTGCGCTACCTCACGACGAAGCGGGACAAGATGGGACACGAGCTGCTGCGCCTCGCCGACGTCGTCGCCGAGGTCGCCGAGGACATCGACGAGATCGAGGAGGAGACGACGTGAGGACCTACGAGGCCACGCTCGACGCGACGGGGCTGCGCTTCGGCCTCGTCGCGGCACGCTTCAACGACACCGTTGTGCGCCGGCTCGTCGACGGCGCGGTCGACTGCCTCGTGCGCCACGGTGGCGACGCCGACGCCATCGAGCTCGCCTGGGTGCCGGGCTCCTGGGAGCTGCCCGTCGTCGCCCAGGCGATGGCGCGCAGCGGGCGCTTCGACGCCCTCGTCGCGCTCGGCACCGTCGTGCGGGGCGAGACCGCGCACTTCGACTACGTCGCCGACCAGGCCGCGCAGGTCGGGCGGATCGCCCTCGAGACCGGCGTGCCGATCGCCAACGCCGTGCTCACGACCGAGACCTACGAGCAGGCGGTCGACCGCGCCGGCGGCAAGGCCGGCAACAAGGGCTTCGAGGCCGCGCAGTCGGCGATCGAGACCGCCCGGCTGCTCACCCTCGTCGACGGTCGCTGAGCCCGGCGGCCGTCGGCGCGCTCACGCCGGCAGCCGCGCCGCGATGATCGTGCTCGCGAGGCCGTCGGCGACCTCGTGGGTGGCGGTGAGCCGGACGTCGACGAAGCCCTCGGCGGCGAGGCCCTCGCGCAGCTCCCGCTGCGACAGCGCCCCGGCGAGGCAGCCGGCGTGACTGCCGCGCTCGGCGCGCTCGGCGGCGCTGAGCCGGTCCTCGGCGACGACGTCGGTGAGGCCGACCCGCCCGCCCGGCCGCAGGACGCGCCGCATCTCGGCGAGCGCTGCGGCCTTGTCGACCGAGAGGTTGACCACGCAGTTGGAGATGACGACGTCGACGCTGTCGTCGGGCAGGGGCAGCGCCTCGATGCGCCCGGCGAGGAAGGAGGCGTTCGACACCCCGGCCTCGGCGGCGTTGCCCCGCGCGAGGTCGAGCATCTCCTCGGTCATGTCGACGCCGTAGGCCCAACCGCTCGGGCCCACCCGCTGCGCGGAGAGCAGCACGTCGATCCCGCCGCCGGAGCCGAGGTCGAGCACGACCTCGCCGGGGCGCAGGTCGGCCACCGCGGTGGGCGTGCCACAGCCCAGGCTCGCGCCCGTCGCGGCCCGCGGCAGCGCCGCGAGCTCGTCGGGGTCGTAGAGCCCCGGGCCGAAGCCGGCGGCCTGGGTGTCGTCGCAGGCGGTTGGTCCGCAGCAGGAGGCGGTGCCGTGCACGGCGTCGCGGGCCGCGCTGGCGTAGCGGTCGCGGACCTCCTCGACGAGTCCCTCGGGGGTGGTTGGCTCAGCCATGGCGCGGTCCTCCGACCCCAGCGGCGCAGGCGAGGGCCTCGCGGCGCCGCGACGGCGTGGTGTCGCTCACCGTAGGCCTCCGGGACGTCGCCGGCAACGGGACCGACGGCGTGAGGCGGGCCGCGCGTGGCCTGGGGACCGGCGTGCGCGCGGCCGCCCCGGCTGGGGCACACTGCCGGTCGTGGAGGTCGCCCTGCCCTTGCTCGCCGGCGTCCTCGGGCTGCTCCTCGGGTCGTTCGGCAACGTCGTCGTCCACCGGGTGCCCGAGGGCGCCTCGGTCGTGCGCCCGCGCAGCGCCTGCCCCGGCTGCGGGGCGGAGATCGCCGCGCGCGACAACGTCCCCGTCGTCTCCTGGCTCCTGCTGCGCGGGCGCTGCCGTGCCTGCGGCGAGCCGATCAGCGTGCGCTACCCGCTGCTCGAGCTCACCTGCGGCCTCCTCTTCGCCGCGGTCGCCTGGCGGGTCGGGGCGAGCTGGCTGCTGCCGGGCCTGCTCCTGCTCGCCTGGCTGCTCCTCGTCCTCGCGGTCATCGACGCCCGCACCCGGCGCATCCCCAATGCGCTGACCTACCCGCTCGCGCCGGTGCTCGCCGCCCTGCTCGTCGTCGGCGCGCTGCTCGACGGCGACCCGGCCGCGGCGCTGCGCATCCCGCTCGCCGGCCTCGCCGGCTTCGCGGTCCTGCTCGCGATCGCGCTGGCGAGCCCCAGGGGCATGGGCATGGGCGACGTCAAGCTCGCCGGGGTCATCGGCCTCGGCCTCGGTGCGCTGGGCTGGGGCGAGGTCGTCGTCGGGCTCTTCGGCGGCTTCCTCCTCGGCGGGACCGCGGCGATCGCCCTGCTCGCTACCGGGGCGCGCTCGCGCCGTGACGCGATCCCCTTCGGGCCCTACCTCGCCCTCGGCGCGATCGCGGCGCTGCTCGCGGGCCGGCCGATCGTCGAGGCCTACCTCGCCACGAGCGGACTCGGGTGAGCGGGCGCGCCGCGAGCGCGGTCCGGCGATCCGATCACGGCAGGGTCGGCACGAGCCCGCCGTCGACGAGCAGGCTCTGGCCGGTGAGGTAGCCGGCGGCCTCCGAGGCGAGGAAGGCCACCGCGGCGCCGAGCTCGGCGGGCTCGCCGTAGCGGCCCATCGGGATCGACGCCTCGGCCTCGGCGCGGACCTCCTCGACGGACCGTCCGGTGCGCTCGGCGCGCCCGGCGTCGAGGCTGCGGACCCGGTCGGTGTCGATGCGTCCAGGCGAGACGAGGTTCGCGGTGATGCCGTCGGGGCCGAGCTCGACGGCGAGGGACTTCACGACCCCGGCGAGCGCGGGGCGGTAGGCGTTGGAGAGCACGAGGCCCGGCAGGGGCTGGCGCACGCTCGAGGAGCCGATGACGACGAGCCGGCCGAAGCCGCTTGCGCGCATCCGCGGGACCGCGAGGCGCAGGGAGCGCACCGCGCTCATGAGCGTGAGCTCGAAGCCGCGCTGCCAGGCGGCGTCGTCGAGGTCGGCGAAGGTCCCCGGCGGTGGGCCGCCCGCGTTGGACACGAGGACGTCGAGGCGGCCGAAGCGCTCGTCGACGAGGCCGAAGAGGCCCTCGAGGGCGGTGGCGTCGGCGACGTCGACGGGGGTGGCAGCGACCTCGACGCCGTGGTCGCGCAGCCGCCCGGCGGCGGCCTCGAGGCGCTCGGGGTCGCGGGCGCAGACGACGAGGTCGTGGCCCGCGGCGGCGAGCGCCTCGGCGCTCGCGAAGCCGAGGCCCTGGCTCGCGGCGGTGACGAGCGCGACGCGTCGGGTCTGTGGCTTGCTGGCGGTCATCCTGGGGGCTCCTCGTCGGGGTCGGACGTCCTGCGGGCCGGCGTGGCGCGCCACGTGGAGGGTGCCGATGATCACCCGAAAAAACAACGTTTCTCTTGACGGCACGATAGCGCGCTTCTTACCCTCCTCACCACAGTCCCGCCGAGGTGGCCACGCTCCGGGAAGTGCAGGCCGGTCCCGTCGCCACCCGCGAGCCAAAGGTGATCGTCGATGCGCCAGCGTCTCCTCGTCCTGTTGTCCCTGCTGAGTGCCCTTGCCCTACTCCTCGCCGCGTGCGACGCCGACATCGCCGACGAGGAGGTCGACGTCGACGACGTCGAGGACGAGCCCGATGAGCCCGATGACGACGACGAGCCCGAGCCCGACATCGACGAGGGCGACGCCGAGGCCGACCCCGACGCGGAGTCGATCGCGTGGGCGACCTCCGACGTCGGCTCGGCGGGCCACGCCGCGCTCGTCAACCTCTCGGCGCTGCTGAACCGCGAGTGGGAGGGCTTCCAGACCGACGTCCTGCCGACCGGCGGGGCGGTGCAGAGCGTCGTCGGCTACGCCGAGGGCGACTTCGACGCCTACTACGGCGCGAACGTCGCTTTCGCCGAGATCGCCGAGGACCGCGATCGCTACGAGGGCTTCGCCGAGGACGCCGAGCGCATGCCGGTGCAGTCCTTCTGGGCGTACCCGATGGAGACGGGCCTGGCGATCCACGCCGACAACGCCGACGAGTTCACGAGCTGGCGCGACCTCGGCGGTGAGCCCGTCTTCACCGCGCCGGCGCCGTGGGACGTGCGCGCCAACCTCGAGGCGGCGATGGACGCCATCGACGTCGGCCACGAGTACGTCGAGGTCGACACCGGGGTGGCCGGCAGCTCCCTCGACACCGGCGACATCTCCGCGATGGTCGCCTACACCTCCTCGGAGATCGCCCCCGCGCCGTGGGTCGTCGAGGCCGAGCTGCAGACCGACCTGCGCATCCTCAACCCCACCGACGAGGAGGTCGCCGACATGGAGGCCGCCGGCTTCGAGGTCGTGTCGGTCTCGACCGAAGGCTTCGAGGGCGACGTCGGCACCGATGAGATGCTCCTCGTGCCGTTCTTCTACGGCTTCCACGTCGGCATGGAGGTCAGCGAGGAGGACGTCTACGCGATGCTCGACGTCATCGACGAGCACGCCGAAGAGCTCGCGGCCGCCGACGATGCCTTCAGCGTCCTCGCCGAGGGTCCCGCCGAGCTCCAGCGGCGCGGCGTGGCCTCCGCGGCCGACTACGTCGAGATCCACCCCGGCCTCGCGAGCTGGATGCAGGACCAGGGGGTCTGGGACGACGCGTGGGACGACCGCATCGCCCAGTGAGCCGGTGACTGGGAGGGAGGGGGTGGTGTCGCGCCGGCCCCCTCCCTCTCCGCCGCGGCGCGAGGTGAGCCATGGCCACACAGAGCCCTGAGGCAAGGGCCGTCGGCGACGACGGCGGCGACGCGCCGCGACCGACGCCGCCGTGGCTCGAGCGCGCCGCGACCGTGGGCTTCTACGTCGTCGGCGTCTTCTTCACCATCGTGCTCCTGCGCTACTACGCCACCGGCGCCGGTGGGCCGACGATGCTCGCCGTGGCGATGGTCCCCGTGGCCTACATCGTCGCCACCCTCGACGACATCCGCCTCGGCAAGCTCTACCCGCGCCTGCCCCCGATGGTCTCCGCCGGCATCGGCGTGGCGCTCATCGCCGTGGCCGTCGTGGCCGGGCTCTACCTCTTCACGAACTTCGAGGCGATCCGCATGCTGCGGATGGGCCGCTGGACGACCGCCGACCTCGCCGGAGGGGCGGCGCTGACCCTCCTGCTGCTCGAGTACGCCCGGCGCAAGTACCTGCCGCTGTTCATCCTCAACGTCGTCCTCGCCCTCTACGTCGTCTACGGCTACGCGGTGCCCGGCATGTTCGGGCACTCGGGGATGTCGTGGTCGCGCGTCGTGACGTCGATGAGCCTCGAGACGAGCACGGGGATCTTCGAGCAGCTGCCCCAGCTCGCGCTCACGCTCATCGGCTCGTTCATCCTCGTGCTCGCGACGCTGCGCGGCTTCGGCGCGATCGACTCGATCATCCGCGGGGCGCAGCGCCTCGCGGTGCGCTCGCCCCACCTGCTGCCGCAGGCCGCGGTCATCGGCTCCTTCGGCGTCGCCGCGGTCAGCGGCAGCGGCGCGGCCAACGCCGCGACGACCGGCTCGGTGACGATCCCCGCGCTCATCAAGTCCGGCATCCCGAAGATCCGCGCCGCGGCGATCGAGACCGCGACCTCGCTCGGCGGGCAGCTCATGCCCCCGCTCATGGGCATCGCGGCGTTCCTCATGGCCGACTACATGGGCGTGAGCTACTTCGACGTCGTCGCGCGCGGCTTCGCCCCGGCGATCATCTACTTCCTCGGCGTGAGCTTCGCGGTCTACCTCCTCGCCGCGCGCTTCAACGCCAAGGGCGCGGTGCCCGACGTCTCGCCGCTGACCTTCTTCGACAAGGCCAACCTCCTCGCCTACGCGGTGGCGATCCTCGGGCTCATCTACCTCATGGGCTGGGTGCGCGCCCCCGCGATGCAGGCCGCCCAGCAGGTCTTCTTCGTCCTCATGGTCGCGCTGACCGCGCTCTTCCTCGCGCGGTCGTTGCCCAGCGCGGAGTACCGCAAGCCGCGCTACCTCATCGAGCCCTACCAGGGCTTCGTCGAGACCTTCTCGCGCATGACCTCCGAGCTCACGCTGCTGCTGTCGATCCTCGGCCTCGTCACCGCGTCGTTCACGATCACCGGGGTGCCGACCGCCGTCGGCCAGCTCATGGTCCAGGTCGCGAGCATCAACGTCGTGCTCGTCATCCTCGTGGCGTTCCTCTTCGGCTACGTCGTCGGCATGGGCCTGCCGCCCGCGCCGACGTACATCATCGTCGCCGTCGTCATCGCCCCGTTCATGATCCAGATGGGCCTCGACCCCTGGCAGGTCCACTTCTACGCCTTCCTCATCGCCGCCTTCGGCGAGCTGTCGCCGCCGACGTCGCTCACCGCGGCGGTGACCTCGCGCATCGCCGACGCCTCGTTCATGCGCACGATGGTCCGCGCGCTCGAGATGGCGCTGCCGCTCCTGCTGCTCATGGTCGCGCTCTTCACCTGGCCGGGGATCGTCATCGAGCCGGGGCTGCCCCAGGTCGTGCCCTTCGCCTTCGTCCTCGTCGCGATCATCGGCATCATCGCGAGCCTGCAGTCGGTCTTCTCCACCAGTCCCTTGACCCGGCGCGCGCTCAAGGGCGTGCTCGCGGCCAGTGCCGTGGGCCTGCTGCTGCGGCCGATCCTGCCGGTCGCGCTCGCGCTCGCCGTCGTCGTCGTCGCCCTCGTCGCGCTGGGCTTCCTGCGCACGCGGGACCAGGCCGCGCGCGAGCTCGCCACGCACCTCGCCGACCAGGAGGGCGGGGACGAGGGGGCCGAGGAGCAGGCCGACGAGGAGGCCGACGAGCGCCCGACGTGACCTGGCGGTGACGCCGCGCGCCGCCTGGCTACGATGGTCGCCGACCCCGAGCGAAGCGAGCGCACCCATGAGTGATCCGAGCCAGCAGGGCCAGCCGAGCCAGGAGGAGATGCAGGCCTACATCGAGCAGTTGCGCGCCGCCGACCCCAGCGAGATCATCGCCCAGGCCTTCACGATGCTCGGCACCGGCGCGGAGCTCAAGCTCGGGCGGCCTGACGCCCGCGTGCTCATCGACGCCGTCGCCGCGCTCGTCGACACCGTCGGCGACCGGGTCAGCGACGAGCTGCGCAGTGGCATGGAGAGCGGCCTCGCCCAGCTCCAGCAGGCCCAGGTCCAGGCCGAGCAGCAGGCCGGTGAGGCCGCCAGCGACGCCGCGCCCTCCGAGCCCGCTGCCGAGGCTCCGCCGGCCTCGCCGCCGCCCTCGCAGAGCCCCGGCCAGGGTGGCAAGTCCAGCGACCGCCTCTGGGTGCCCGGCCGCGACTGAGCGCCGCCACGGCAGGCCGCGACGCCTCCGGGCGCGGGCCCCCGGCGACCCTGCCGACGATGGCCCGCCGCGCGGGCCTCGCAGCGAGGCGGTACACTGCGCCGCTGCGGGCCCCGGGCCCGCCCACAACCGCATGAGCAAGCGAGGGGGTCAGCCCCTCCACCCTGCGGGGTCGGTGACGACGCCCAGCACGGGTCACGGGACGCCGCGCGACGCGCGCGCCGTCGCGTCGTGACCCGGCCGCTGCCACGCGCAGCGGCCGTCGTCGTCGCGCCCGCGACGAGCGAAGGACCAGCGACATGCCGAAGCAGAAGACCCACTCGGGCGCGAAGAAGCGCTTCAAGGTCACGAGGAACGGCAAGGTCGTCCACCGCCGCCAGAACAAGAAGCACCTCCTCGAGCACAAGCCGTCGAAGCGCAAGCGCCGGCTGTCGAAGCCCGGCGTGCTCGAGGGCGGCGACCGCCGCCAGGTCAACGACCTCCTCGGCCGCCGCTAGCGGCCCCGCTGGCGACGAGCGAAAGGACCTCTCATGGCACGCGTCAAGCGCGGCGTCCACGCCCGCAAGCACCGGCGGGCGATCCTCGCCCGCGCGAAGGGCTTCCGCGGTGCGCGCAGTCGCCGCTACCGCATCGCCAACGAGGCGGTGCTCCACGCGGAGCGCTACGCCTACCGTGACCGCCGCGCCCGCAAGCGCGACTTCCGGCGCCTGTGGATCACCCGCATCAACGCCGCTGCCCGCCAGGACGGGCTGTCCTACAGCCGCTTCATCCACGGCCTCAAGCGCGCGGAGATCGACGTCGACCGCAAGATCCTCGCCGACCTCGCGGTGCGCGACCCCGAGGCGTTCCGCGAGCTCGTGGGCGCGGCCAAGCGCGCCCTCGACGCCTAGGCGCGCCCGGCGCGTGTGGGGGCCGTGAGGCGATGCCCGCCAGCACCGCGCCGCGCCGCGCCACGGCGCTGGCGCGGCGGCCCGCGATGATCGTCGAGAGCCCCGCCAACGAGCGGGTGCGTGCGGCGCGCAAGCTCGCGCGCCGCCGCGAGCGCGCCCGCCGCGGGGTCTTCCTCGTCGAGGGTCCCGAGGTCCTCACCGAGGCCCTCGACCACCTCGTCGAGGTCTTCGTCGCCGTCGACGCCCCGCCGGCGGCCCGCGCCGTCGCCGAGGCCGCCGAGGCCCGGGGCGCACGCCGCACCGAGGTCGCTGCGGCGGTCCTCGACGCCCTCGCAACGACGGTGACCCCGCAGGGGGTCGTCGGCGTCGCCGCGCTCGACGAGCCGCCGGGCGACGAGGCCCTCGCCACCGCCTCGCTGGCCGTGCTCTGCTGCGGGGTCGCCGACCCCGGCAACGCCGGGGCGCTCATCCGCAGCGCCGACGCCGCCGGGGCCGACGTCGTCCTGCTGTCGGCCGGCAGCGTCGACGCGCGCAACCCCAAGGCCGTGCGCGCCTCGGCCGGCTCGCTGTTCCACCTGCCCGTCGTCGAGGGCGTCGACCCACGGGAGACGCTCGCGGCGGCCCGTGCGCGGGGCCTGGCGACCCTCGGCCTCGACGCCGGCGGCACGCTCGCCCACAGCGAGGCCGACCTCGCCGCGCCGAGCCTGCTCGTCCTCGGCGCGGAGGCCCACGGGCTGCCGTCGGAGGTCGCCGCCGGCTGCGACGCGCTCGTGCGCGTGCCGATGCCCGGCGCCGCCCGCCCGGGCTGGCGGGGCCGCGCGGAGTCGCTCAACCTCGCCGCGACCGCGGCGGTGGTCCTGCTCGAGGCCGCCCGCCAGCGGGGGGCACGATGAGGCGCCACGCCCGGGGGCAGGTCGCCGGCGCCGGGCTCGGCGCCGGCGCGGACGAGCCGACGGCCGAGGCCTTCGAGCTCCTGCCCGACCCCGTCGTCGTCGTCGACGGCGACGGTCGCGTCGCCCACGCCACGGCGCTGGCCCAGCGCCTCCTCGGTGCCGATCCCGTCGGCCGCCCCGCCGCCGAGGCCGTGGCGCTGACGACCGAGAACGGCGCGGACTGGTGGTCGGCGCTGCCCTCGGAGGCCGTCGCGCCCACCGTCGCCGCGCGCGTGCCCGAGGCGGCCCTCACGCTGGCCACCACCGCCGGGCCCCGGGCGGTGATGGTCACCGCGGCGCGCCACGAGCTCGCCGGCGGGGTCTGGCTCGTCGTCGTCCTGCGCCGCGCCGAGCGCCGCCAGCGCCTCGACGCCGCGCGCTCGGAGCTCGTCGCGACGGTGAGCCACGAGCTCCGCAGCCCGCTGACCTCGGTGAAGGGCTTCAGCAAGACCTTGCTCACGAAGTGGGAGCGCTTCAGCGACGAGCAGAAGCGCCACATGATCACCGTGATCAACGCCGACGCCGACCGCGTCACGAGGCTGCTCGGCGAGCTCCTCGACGTGAGCCGGATCGACGCCGGGCGGCTGCAGCTGCGGCGCGCGCCGATCGACCTCGAGGCGGTCGTCGAGCGCGTCGCCGGCCGGGCCGCGCCCGGGCTCGAGGACCGCGGGCTCGTCGTCGACCTCGACTGCGACCTACCGCGGGTCGACGCCGACGAGGACAAGGTCGAGCAGGTCCTCACCAACCTCGTCGACAACGCCGTGCGCTACGGCGCAGGGCAGGTCAACGTGCGCGGGCGCGCCGGTGGCGGGGTCGTGCGGCTCTCCGTCGTCGACGAGGGCGGGCGGCTCAGTCCCGCCTCGCTGGGCCAGCTCTTCGAGAAGTTCTATCGTCAGCGGGGTGAGCGACGGGCCGGCACCGGCCTTGGCCTCTACATCTCCCGCGGGATCGTCGAGGCCCACGGTGGCCGCATCTGGGCCGAGAGCGACCCGGGCCGGCGGACCCGCTTCCACGTGGAGCTGCCGGTGCGCGCCCCCGACGGCCCCGCGCCGAGCCCCGGTGCGGGACCCGACCGAGCGACGAGCGAGAGGCGAGACGGAACACGATGAGCGCAGAGGAGATCGACCGCATCCGGGACGAGGCGCTCGCGGCGCTGCGCGCCGCCGCCACGCTCGAGGAGCTCGACGAGGCCCGCACCCGCCGGCTCGGCAAGCGCTCGGCGCTCGCCGAGCTCCAGCGCACCCTCGGCGGCCTCGAGCCCGACGCGCGCCGGGAGCTCGGCGCGGCGATCAACGCCGTGCGCGGCGAGCTCGCCGAGGCCGAGGCCGCGCGGCGCCGCGAGCTCGAGGAGGAGCGCGACCGCGTCGTCCTCGCCGCCGAGGCCGTCGACGTCACCCTGCCACCGCGCCGGCCTGCCACCGGTCACCTCCACCCGGTCGCCGAGACGATGGAGGCGATGCTCGACGTCCTCACCGGCCTCGGCTACGCCGTCGTCGAGGGGCCCGAGGTCGAGACCGACTGGCACAACTTCGACGCGCTCAACACCCCGCCGGACCATCCGGCGCGCAGCCTCAACGACACGATCTACGTGCACCGCCTCGACGGCGTCGAGGCCGTCGCCGACGACGGCTCGACCGGCGTGCTCCTGCGCACCCAGACCTCGCCGATGCAGATCCGCGCGATGCTCGCGAGCGAGCCGCCGCTCTACGTCGCGGTGCCCGGGCGCGTGTACCGCAGTGACACCCCCGACGCGACGCACCTGCCGATGTTCCACCAGATCGAGGGGCTCGCGGTCGACACCGACCTGTCCTTCGCCGACCTCAAGGGCTCCCTCGAGGTCGCCGCGCGGGCGCTGCTCGGCGACGACGTCGCCCTGCGCTTCCGCCCGCACTTCTTCCCCTTCACCGAGCCCTCCTGCGAGCTCGACGCGTGGTACGGGGGGCGCTGGATCGAGCTGCTCGGCGCGGGCATGGTCCACCCCAACGTCCTCGCCGCCGGGGGCTACGACCCCGAGGAGGTCCAGGGCTTCGCCTGGGGCATGGGCGTCGACCGCATGGCGATGCTGCGCCACGACATCGCCGACCTGCGCCTCTTCGTCGAGAACGACCTCCGCTTCCTCTCGAGCCTCTAGGAGTCCCGCCGTGCGCGTCCCGCTGTCCTGGCTCCGCGACTTCGTCGACGTCGACCTGCCCGCCGAGGAGCTCGCCGAGCTCCTCACGATGGGCGGCATCGAGGTCGAGGCGATCGAGCGCCCCACCGGCGGGGCGCGCGGCGTGCGCGTCGCCGAGGTCCTGTCCATGGCACCCGTCGAGGGCAGCCGCAAGCTGCACCGCGCCGAGGTCAGCGACGGCGAGGAGACCCTCGAGGTCGTCGCCGGCGCGGCGAACTTCGGTCCCGGCGACCGCGTGGCCTGGGCCAAGCCCGGCAGCGTGCTGCCCGGCGGCTTCGAGATCGGCCGGCGCACGATGATGGGCGTGACCTCCAACGGCATGCTCGCCAGCGCCCGCGAGCTCGGCGTCGGCGAGGACCATACCGGCATCTGGCGCCTCGAGCCCGACGCCCCGGTCGGCGCCGACGTCGTCGACTGGCTCGACCTCGACGACGCCGTGCTCGTCCTCGAGGTCACCCCCGACCGGGGCTACGGGCTGAGCCTGCACGGCCTCGCCCGCGACGTCGCGGCGCTGACCGGCGCGGCGCTGCGCCTGCCCGAGCCGGTCGCCCCGAGCGGCGACCCGGGCGTGCCGGTGACGATCGCCGACCCCGAGCGCTGCCCGCGCTTCGACGCCCGCCGCATCGAGGGCGTGACCGTCGGGCCGTCGCCGGCGTGGCTGCAGCGCCGCCTCGCCGCGGCGGGGATGCGCCCGGTCTCCAACGTCGTCGACGCGACGAACGCCGCCCTGCTCGAGACCGGCAACCCCATCCACGCCTACGACCTCGCCCTGCTCTCAGGCCCCGAGATCGTCGTGCGGCTCGCCGAGGACGGCGAGACCCTCACGACCCTCGACGGCATCGAGCGCCGCCTCGACGCCGACGACCTGCTCATCTGCGACGGCGACGGCCCCGTCGCCCTCGCCGGGGTCATGGGCGGGGAGGCCACCGAGATCAACGACGCCACGACCGAGGTGCTCCTCGAGGTCGCGAACTTCTCCGCGCGCACCGTCCTGCGCAGCGCCCGCCGCCACGGCCTGCACACCGAGGGCTCGAAGCGCTGGGAGCGACAGGTGCCGCCCGAGACCGCCCGGCTCGCGGCCACGCGCTGTGCCGAGCTCATCACCGCCACCGCCGGCGGGCAGGTCACCGGTGGCGCCGATCACTACCCCCGGCCGCCGGAGCGTCCCCGCATCCGGCTGCGCACCGCCCGGGCGCGCAGCCGGCTCGGCCTCGACCTCGACGCCGCCGCCCAGCAGGGCCTGCTCGAGCGGCTCGGCTGCGCGGTGCGCCCCGACGGCGAGGACCTCGAGGTGACCCCGCCGGACTACCGCCCCGACCTCGTCGGCGAGGTCGACCTGCAGGAGGAGCTCGTGCGGCTCCACGGCTACGAGCGGGTGCCGAGCCGGGTGCCCTCGACCGGGCAGGTCGGGGCGCGCACGCCCGAGCACGAGGCCCGCCGCGCGGTGCGCCGGGCCCTGGCCGGTGGTGGCTGGACGGAGATCATGCCGTTCCCCTTCACCGCGCTCGAGGACCTCGACGCGCTCGGGCTCGCCGCCGACGACCGTCGCCGCGAGGCCGTGGCGCTCGTCAACCCCCTCTCGAAGGAGGAGACGGTCCTGCGCACGAGCATGGTGCCGAGCCTGTTGCGCGTGCTGCGCCACAACGTCAACCGTCAGCACCACGACCTCGCGCTCTTCGAGGTCGGACGGGTCTACCTGCCGCCGACCGGTGACGAGCCCGCCGCCGACGGGGGCCCCGACGGCGTCGCGCTGCCGGCCGAGCCGCCGGTGCTCGGCCTCGCGGCCTGCGGCGCCTTCGTGCCCGCCCGCCACGACCGGCCGGCCCGCGCCGGCGACGTCTTCGACCTCCTCGGTGCCATCGACGTCGTGCGCGACGCCGTCGGGCGCCCCCCGCTCGAGGCCACGCCGACGAGCGAGGCGCCCTTCCACCCGGGGCGGGCCGCGCGGCTCGCCCTCGACGGCGTCGACCTCGGCGCGGTCGGTGAGCTCCACCCGCGGGTCGCCGAGGCCTTCGAGGTGCCCCCGCGGACCCTCGTCGGCGAGCTGCGGCTCGCGGACCTGCTCGCCGGTGGGGTGCGACCCCGCCGCGCGGTGGTGCCCTCACCGCGGCCGCCGATCCGCTTCGACGTCGCCGTCGTCGTCGACGAGGCCACCCCCGCCGGGGAGGTCGCCGAGGCGGTGCTCGCCGGCGCCGGCCCCACCGCGGTGGCCTGCGACCTCTTCGACGTCTACCGCGGCGCCTCGGTGGGGGAGGGGCGCAAGAGCCTCGCCTACCGCCTGCGGCTCGAGGACGCCGAGGCGGTCCTCGGCGAGGACGACGAGGCCGCGGCGATCGACCGCGTCGCCGAGGCCGTCGCCGAGCGCGTCGGGGGGGTGCTGCGCCGTTAGCCGCGAGGGGGTCCTCGCCGCGACGCTCGTCGTCGCCTGCCCGCTGACGGCGGCGACGGCGGTGTGGCTCGACACCGGCGCGCTGCTCGTCGTGCTCGCCGTCGGCTTCTCCCTCGCCGCCCGCGAGATCCTCCAGGCGCGCTGGGGTGCGGCGGGGCTGCGCAAGCTCGCCGCGCTCGCCGCGGCCTGCGGCATCGCCGGCGCCGCGGCCGGGGCGACGATCGACGCCACGCTCGCCGTGGCCGGTGGGCTCGGCGCACTCGGCGGGCAGGTCGTGGCCGCCGCCGGCTGGCAGCTCCTCGGCGACCGCCCGCCGGGCCAGCGCACCGCGTTCTCCGCCGTCCTCGGCGGCATGCTCTGGTGGGGGCTGCTGGGGACGATCGCCGGGCCCGAGGCGCTCTGGCAGCAGGTCCTCATCATCCTGCTGCCCGCGGCGGGGTCGGGGCTGTTCGCCTCGGGCTTCCTCGGCATCCCCGCCCTGCGCGACGTCGGCCAGCCCGGCCGCCGCGACGGCGGCGACGCCCCGCTCGGGTAGGCCCTGCGGCCTGCGGTGGCCGCCGTGGCGCGCCGGTCGGCGCGGCGGCTTGCGGAGCCCCCATCCTGGCGCGTATAGTTATGCGCTCCAGTGAATAGATCGCGAGGGAAGGCAGCGACGTGCGGGTCGGCATCGTCGGCGGGTCGGGCTACGGCGGCGCGGAGCTGCTGCGGCTGCTCGCCGAGCACCCCCTCCTCGACGTCGAGGTCGTCGCCGCCGCGGCGAGCGCGGGCAAGCGCGTCGACGAGGTCTTCCCCCACCTGCGCGGCCTGCCCGGCGCCGAGGCCGTCCTCGTCGCCAGTGAGGTCGACGCCCTCGCCGACTGCGAGCTCGTCTTCCTCGCGACGCCGCACGCGACGAGCCTCGATCTCGCCCCGCCCCTGCTCGCCGCCGGCGCGCGCGTCGTCGACCTCTCGGGGGCCTTCCGGCTGGCCCCGGAGGTCTTCAGCGCCTGGTACGGCCTCGAGCACACCGCCGCCGCCCTCGCCCCCGCGCCCTACGGCCTGCCCGAGCTCTTCCGCGACGACCTCGCCGGGGCCGCGCTCGTCGCCGGCCCGGGCTGCTACCCGACCGCGGCGCTGCTCGGCCTCGTGCCGCTGTCGGGACTCGTCGAGGCCGACGGCGTCGCCGTCGTCGGGATGTCGGGCACCTCCGGGGCGGGCAAGTCCCTGCGCGAGGACCTCCACGCGAGCCACATGTTCGGCAACGTCACCCCCTACGGCGCGCCGCGCCACCGCCACACCCCCGAGATCGAGGCGCACTGGGCCGAGGCCGCCCGCCGCGAGGGGCTCGCCGAGATCGCCGGCCTCGAGGGCCCCCAGCCGGTGACGTTCGTGCCCCACCTCGTGCCGATGGCCCGCGGCATGCTCGCGACGGTGACCGCGCCGCTGCGCGCGGGCGTCGACGCCGGCGAGGTCCGCGCGGCCTTCGACCGCCGCTACGGCCCCGAGCCGTTCGTCGCGGTGCTGCCCGAGGGCACCTGGCCGGCGACGACCCACGTCGCGGGCGGCAACGCCGCCCACCTCGGCGTCGCCGTCGACGACCGCAGCGGCACCGTGACGGTCTCCTGCGCGATCGACAACCTCCTCAAGGGCGCGTCGGGGCAGGCGGTCCAGGCCGCCAACGCCGCCCTCGGCTACGACGAGGCCCTCGGGCTGCGCAGCGCGGGGCTCTACCCGTGAGCGCGGGCACCCGCGCGCCGATCGGCGCGACGACGCCATGGCACGGCGGCCTCACCGGCACCGCCGGCCTCTGGCCCCTGCCCGGCGGGGTCTGCGCCGTCGAGGGCGTGCGCGCCGCGGGGGTGCCCGCCGGGCTCAAGCCCAGCGGCGCGCCCGACCTCGCCCTCGTCGACGCCGGCGCGGTGGCCACCGCCGCGGGCGTGCAGACGCGCAACGCCGTGCGCGCCGCGCCGGTGCGCCTCACCGAGCGCCACCTCGCCGACGGCCGCGCCCGGGCGATCCTGCTCAACGCCGGCAGCGCGAACGTCTGCACCGGGCCGGAGGGCCTCGCGCTCGCCGCGCAGTCCGCCGCCGAGGTCGCCGGGCACCTCGGCTGCGCGGCGGGCGACGTGCTCGTCGCCTCGACCGGGGTCATCGGCGAGCCGATCCCCGCCGTGCCGCTGCTGGCGGGCATCCCGAGGGTGGTCACCGCGCTGTCGCCGGCCGGCGGATCCGACGCCGCCGACGCGATCCGCACGACCGACACGACGGTCAAGGAGGCCGCCGCCAGGGTCGGCGACGGGCAGGGGTCCTGCGTCGTCGGTGGCCTCGCGAAGGGCTCGGGGATGATCGCGCCGGGCATGGCGACGATGCTCGCGGTGCTCACGACCGACGCCGTGCTCGAGCCCGCCGACGCCGGCGACCTCCTCGCCGAGGCCGTCGAGGCGACCTTCAACCGCATCAGCGTCGACGGCTGCATGTCGACGAACGACGCCGTGCTCCTCCTGGCCACCGGCACCGCCGCCGCGCCACCGTCGCGGGCCGCGCTCGCCGACGGGCTCACCGCGGTCTGCGGTGCGCTCGCCGAGGACATCGTCCGCGACGGCGAGGGCGCCCACCGCCTCGTCCGCCTCGCCGTCCGCGGCGCGCTGAGCGACGGCGAGGCCCTCGCGGTGGCCCGGGCGGTCGCCGACAGCGCGCTCGTGCGCACCGCCGTGGCCGGCGGCGACCCCAACTGGGGCCGGGTCATCGGCGCGGTCGGCGCCGCCCCGGCGGTCGTCGACCCCGAGCAGGTCACGATCGCCTTCGGCGACGTCGTCGTCTGCGCCGACGGGGTGGCCGCGGCCTTCGACCGCGCCGAGGCCGCCGCGGCGCTCGCCGGCCCCGATGTCTCCCTCGCCGTCGACCTCGGCCTCGGCGAGGGCGCGGCGACGCTGCTCACCTGCGACCTCACCCACGACTACGTGACGATCAACGCGGAGTACACGACGTGAGCGCCTCACCCGACGCCCTCGCCCCACCCGACCTCACCGACCGCACGAAGGTCGCGCAGGACAAGGCCCGCGTCCTGCGCGAGGCGCTGCCGTGGATCACCCGCTGGAGCGGACGCACCGTCGTCGTGAAGTACGGCGGCAACGTCGCCGGCGAGGGGGAGGGGCCCGACGAGGCCACCGCGGCCTTCGCCGCCGACATCGCCCTCATGCGCTCGGTGGGCGTCAACGTCGTCGTCGTCCACGGCGGCGGGCCGCAGATCTCGACGTTGAGCCGCCGCCTCGGCATCGAGGCGAGCTTCGTCGACGGCCAGCGCGTCACCGACGCCGCGACCCTCGAGGTCGTGCGCCTCGCGCTGCTCGGCCACGTCAACCCCTGGCTCGTCGGCCTCATCGCCGGCGCCGGCGCCGCGGCCTCCGGGGTCTCGGGCACCGACTCCAGCCTCGTGGCCGCCCGCCAGGCCGACCCCGCGCTCGGCTACGTCGGCGAGGTCACCGCGATCACCCCGACGCTGCTGTGCGGGCTGCTCGCCGACGGCGTCGTGCCGGTCGTGGCGACGCTCGGCCGCGGCGGGGACGGCACGGTCTACAACATCAACGCCGACCGCGTCGCCGGCGCGATCGCCACCGCCCTCGACGCCGACAAGCTCATCTACCTCACGAACGTGCCCGGCCTCTACGAGCACTTCGGCACCCACGCCTCGACGCTGCTGTCGACCGTCGGCGTGGCCCGGCTGCAGGCGATGCTCGACGACGGCGAGCTGCGCACCGGCATGGTCCCCAAGATCACGAGCGTCGTCGAGGCGCTCGCCGGCGGCGTCGCGCAGGCCCACCTCCTCGACGGGCGCATCGAGCACGCGCTGCTGCTCGAGGTCTTCACCGACGAGGGGATCGGCACGATGGTCGTCCCCGAGGACGTCCCCGACGGGACCGACGACCCGGGCGCGGGGGGTTGCCGGTGAGCCTCGCCGACCTCCGCGCGCGCGAGGACGCCGCGCTGCTGCCGACCTACGCCCGCCAGCCCGTCGCCTTCGTCGAGGGCCGCGGCGCGACGCTCTACGACGACGAGGGCGCCGCCTACCTCGACTTCCTCTGCGGGCTGTCGGTGACCTCGCTCGGCCACGCCCATCCCGCGGTCGCCGACGCCGTCGACGCGCAGATGCGCCGTCTCGTCCACGTCTCGAACCTCTTCTACACCGAGCCGCAGATCGCCCTCGCCGAGCGCCTCGGCGCGCTCGCCGGCTGGGAGGACGCCCGGGCCTTCTTCTGCAACTCCGGCGCCGAGGCCAACGAGGCGGCGATCAAGCTCGCACGCCGCTGGGGCAAGCAGCGCGACCCCGGCAAGGTCCGGGTCGTGTCGCTCGCCGGCGGCTTCCACGGCCGCACCCTCGCCGCGCTGCTGGCCACCGGCAGCCCCGCCAAGCACGCGCCGTTCGCCCCGCTCGGCGACTGGGTCACCCACGTGCCCCACGACGACCCCGAGGCGCTCGCCGAGGCCGTCGACGGCGACGTCTGCGCGATCTGGCTCGAGGTCGTGCAGGGCGAGGGCGGGGTGCGCCCGCTGTCGGCGGCGATGCTCGCCACCGCCCGGGAGCTCTGCGACCGCTACGACGCCCTGCTCGTCGCCGACGAGGTCCAGACCGGCATCGGCCGTCTCGGGGCCTGGTACGGCTGGCAGACCACCGACGTCGTCCCCGACGTCGTGTGCCTCGCCAAGGCCCTGGGCGGCGGCCTGCCGATCGGCGCGATCCTCGCCCACGGGCCCGCCGCCGGCGCCTTCGGCCCCGGCGACCACGCCACGACCTTCGGCGGCGGGCCGGTCATCGCCTCGGCCGCCCTCGCGGTGCTCGACACCCTCGAGGCCGAGGGGCTCGTCGCCCGCGCCGGCGAGCTCGGCGCGGCGCTGTCGGCGCGCCTCGACGCCCTCGTCGAGCGCCACGACCTCGCGGTCGGCCACCGCGGGCGGGGGCTGCTGCAGGCCCTCGTCCTCGACCGGCCCGTCGCCGCCGACGTCGCCGCCGCCGCGCTCGACGAGCGCCTCGTCGTCAACGCCGTCGCGCCCGACGCGATCCGCCTCGCCCCGCCCCTCGTCATCGACGAGGCCGACCTCGACACCATGGCCGAGCGCCTCTCGGCCGCCCTCGACCGCTGCACCGCCGACCAGGGAGCGACGCCGTGACCCGCCACTTCCTCACCGTCGACGACCTCGACGCCGCCGAGCTCCTCGCCCTGCTCGACCACGCCGACGCGCTCAAGGCCGAGCGCGCGCAGGGACGCCGCCAGCGCGACGACCTCGCCGGCCGCACCGTCGGCCTGCTCTTCGAGAAGCCCTCGACGCGCACGCGCGTGTCCTTCGAGGTCGCCGTCGCCGAGCTCGGCGCCCACCCGCTCGTGCTCTCCTCAGCCGAGCTCCAGCTCGGACGCGGCGAGACCGTCGGCGACACCGCGAGGGTGCTCTCGCGCTACCTCGACGCCCTCGGGGTGCGCACCTTCGCCCAGTCACGCCTCGAGACCCTCGCTGCCGAGGGCACGATCCCGATCGTCAACATGCTCAGCGACCTCGCCCACCCCTGTCAGGCCCTCGCCGACCTCCAGACGATCCGTGAGGCCACCGGCGGGCTCGCCGGGCGTCGGCTCACCTACCTCGGCGACGGCAACAACGTCGCCCACTCGCTGCTCGTCGCCGGCGCGCTCGTCGGCCTCGACGTCACCGTCGCCCACCCGGAGGGCCACGGCCCCGACCGCGACGTCCTCGCCCGCGCCCGCGCCCACGCCGCGACCAGCGGCGCCGAGCTCAGCGTGACGACCGACCACCTCGGCGCGGTCGCCGGCGCGGATGTCCTCTACACCGACGTCTGGGCCTCGATGGGCCAGGAGGACGAGGCCGACGCGCGTGCGGCGGCCTTCGCGCCCTACCGCCTCGACGGCGACGCGCTCGCCGCGGCCGCCGAGGACGCGATCGTCCTGCACTGCCTTCCGGCCCACCGCGGCGAGGAGATCAGCGCCGCGGCCATCGACGGGCCGCAGTCGCGGGTGTGGGACCAGGCGGAGAACCGCCTGCACGCCCAGAAGGCCCTGCTGCTCGCGCTGCTGGGGTGAGCACGGTGGCCGACGCGAGCCCGCGCGAGCGCCGCCAGCGGCTGCTCACCGACCTCGTCGCGCGCTACGAGGTCGCGAGCCAGGCCGAGCTCGTCGCGCTGCTCGCCGGCGCCGGTGTCGAGGCCACCCAGGCCACGGTCAGCCGCGACCTCGAGGAGCTCGGCATCGGCAAGCAGCGCGGCGCCGACGGCCGGCTGGCCTACGCCCTGCCCGAGCCGGGCGGGCTCGCGCAGGTCCTGCGCCAGTTCGCCATCGACATCGCCGCCTCGGGCAACCTCGCCGTCGTGCGCACCCCGCCGGGCGCGGCCGCGGCGGTGGCCAGCGCGATCGACCTCGCCGACCTCGACGGCGTCCTCGCGACGGTGCAGGGCGACGACACCCTCCTCGTCGTCGCCGACGAGGGCACGAGCGGCCACGCGGTCGCCACGGCCCTGCGCGAGCGCAAGCACGCCAACCCCGCCAGGGCCGCCGAGCCCGCCCCCGGCGGGGACCCGACGACCTGACCGACCGACCCGAACGTCCCTAGGAGCCGCGCCATGACCCGACCACGCCTCGTCCTCGCCTACTCCGGCGGCCTCGACACCTCGGTGGCGATCCGCTGGCTCGCCGAGGAGAAGGGCTACGACATCATCGCCCTCGCCATCGACGTCGGGCAGGCCCAGCCCGGGGAGATGGACCGCGTGCGCCAGCGCGGGCTCGACTGCGGGGCGGTCGAGTCCCTCGTCGTCGACGCCAAGGAGGAGTTCGCCAACGACTACGTCGGCCCGGCGATCGCCGCCAACGCCCTCTACATGGGCAAGTACCCGCTCGTGAGCGCGCTGTCGCGCCCGCTCATCACCCGCCACCTCGTCGAGTCCGCCAAGGAGCACGGTGCCGCGGCGATCGGCCACGGCTGCACCGGCAAGGGCAACGACCAGGTGCGCTTCGAGGTCGCGGCGATGACGATCGCCCCCGACCTCACCGTCGAGGCACCGATCCGCGAGTGGGGCCTGTCGCGCGACGCGGCGATCGCCTGGGCCGCCGAGCGCGACATCCCCATCCCGGTGAAGAAGGACTCGCCGTACTCGATCGACGAGAACCTCTGGGGCCGCACCGCCGAGTGCGGGATCCTCGAGGACCCGTGGGCGCAGCCTCCCGAGGACGTCTACGAGCGCTCCGCGGCCCTGGTCGACACCCCCGACGAGCCCGAGGAGCTCACGCTGCGCTTCGTCGAGGGCGTGCCCGTCGAGGTCGACGGCCAACCGCTGCCACTGGCGGCGCTCGTCGCCGAGGTCGACCGCCGCGCCGGGCGCCACGGCGTCGGCCGCATCGACATGGTCGAGGACCGCCTCGTCGGCATCAAGAGCCGCGAGATCTACGAGTGCCCCGGTGCGGTGACGATCCTCACCGCCCACCGCGACCTCGAGGACCTCTGCCTCGAGCAGGAGCTCGCCCAGGAGAAGCGCGCGCTCGAGGGCCGCTACGCCCAGCTCGTCTACAACGGCCTGTGGTTCACCCCGCTCAAGCGCGCGATCGACGCCTTCGTCGCCGAGAGCCAGCCGTTCGTCACCGGCGAGGTGCGCCTGCAGCTCTTCAAGGGCCAGGCCGCGGTCGTCGGGCGCCGCAGCACGATCGGCCTCTACGACGAGAGCCTCGCGACCTACGACGAGGGCGACGCCTTCGACCACACCCAGGCCGAGGGCTTCGTCAAGCTCTGGGGACTGCCCACGAAGGTGTGGGCGCAGCGCCAAGGCCACGTGCGCCAGTGAGCGGCGACGTCGAGGGCAGGCTCTGGGGCGGGCGCTTCGCCGAGGCGCCCGACGCCGCGGCCTGGGCGCTGGGGCGCTCGGTCGAGGTCGACCACCGCCTGTGGCGCGTCGACCTCGCCGGCTCCCGCGCCCACGCCGACGAGCTCGCCCGCCTCGGGCTGCTCGACGACGGCGACCACCGCGCGATCCTCGCGGCGATCGAGGCGATCGCCGGGGAGTTCGCCGCGGGGCGCTTCGCCTACCGCGACGACGACGAGGACCTCCACGGCGCGATCGAGCGCCGCCTCGTCGAGCTCGCCGGCGAGGCGGGCGGGCGTCTGCGTGCCGGGCGCAGCCGCAACGACCAGATCGCCAACGACCTGCGGCGCTACCTCGCCGACGAGGCGCTGCCCGAGCTCGTCGCCGGCGTGCGGTCGGTGCAGGCGGCGCTGGCCGACCGGGCCGAGGCCGTCCTCGACTGGATCGCGCCGGGCTACACCCACCTCCAGCGCGCCCAGCCGGTGACCCTCGGCCACCAGCTCCTGGCCCACGCCTGGGCGCTCGAGCGCGACGTCGGCCGCCTCACCGACGCCGCCGCGCGCATCGAGGCGCACTCGCCGCTGGGCTCGGGCGCGCTCGCGGGGCTGACCCTCGAGCTCGATCCCGCGCGCTACGCCGCGGCGCTCGGCTACCGCGGGGTCGCGCCGAACTCGATGGACGCCGTCGCCGATCGCGACGTCGCCGTCGAGGTCCTCGCCGCCGCGGCCCTGCTCGGGGTGCACCTCTCGCGGCTCGGCGAGGAGATCGTGCTCTGGAGCTCGGTGGAGTTCGGCTGGGCCCGCGTCGGCGACGCCTTCTCCACCGGCAGCTCGATCATGCCCCAGAAGCGCAACCCCGACGTCGCCGAGCTCGTACGCGGCAAGGCCGGCCGGCTCGTCGGCGACCTCGTCGCCCTGCTCGTCACCCTCAAG
>Ga0207421_10002296_pt1 | contig 23826 bp, 30 predicted proteins | sample SodLakKL_010_SED_4_FD_187542 | JGI IMG/M metagenome (GOLD analysis project Ga0207421, IMG submission 187542) | Alkaline sediment microbial communities from Lake Tanatar, Kulunda Steppe, Russia - 8KL_010_SED (SPAdes) (version 2) | ecosystem: Environmental > Aquatic > Non-marine Saline and... | reverse complement strand
GTAAATCATTGTATGATATTTCGTTTTTGTTAAAGTGTATTGAGCTGTCTCCAGTATGCGAATCAAACTCCGACTTCGTTGCCTGTTCCTCATTGACGACATTACCCAGTCCGACATCGCCCTTGTCAACATCTCCCTTCTCGAAGTGTATAGAGCCGTCACCAGTATGTGCATTTAAATCCAACTCTGTTGCATAAGTTCCAAAATCGCTAATCTGAGATTCGGTTATACTTATCTCTAACTGTTCGTAATGAATATCGCCGTCATTTATATGGTCATCTATTTGGGCATGTGTATTGTCGCCAATATCTTGTAAATCTGTATGGCTTCTATTGTTAATATCGGAAATATCGGAAACTGATTTATCTATTTGTGCCCATGTGTAATCCCCAGTCTCTGCTAAAACATCACCTGCACGCCCAAAGACTGTTGTAACTTTGTCTGTCGGCGTTTTTAATTTAACCCAGCCATCATCATAAATATATGTCGCCGGTTCATTTCCAGCTTCTGCACTATCTTCGACTATCGCAATATCGCCCTGTCCAACATCTAAATTATCTCTTTCGTTGTCATCGGATACGGGATAAATGTCAGTTATAGCAAGCGAAGGTATTACACTGTCGCTTATTTTACCATTGCTTAAAACTTCAACTAAATCATTTTCGTTAGTACCGACATTTCTAAGCGCCGCATTACCTAATTCTAGATTATTTCTAGCATCGGAAATATTAGATAAATCACCTAAATTAGAATCTATCTTTAATTGTGTGTCGTTTGTAACGTTATCCAGTCCCACATCGTCCTTTGTAGTGCTACGTGCACGTAAGTCGATGTAATCTCCGTTAATTGTTGCATAATCTTTTAAATCGCTAATCTGGGATTCAGTGATGCTTATTCCACTTTGTTCGTAATGTATGTCAGAATCGTCTATATGATATACTAAGTGCGGTTCTAATCCATAATCACCATCATTAAAAAAGCCTTCTGTTAAAAGAAGTGCAATAAAAGTGCCACTTTCATGATTCTTTGGCACTGTGCCTTCTTTTCCACGTTCTATCGTTAATTCATTGCCGTTTATCTCATTTACCTGTACAATCTCCATATCGGCATCATCTGACGGGCTATGATAGGAATCCAAATCCCAAATAGTAAGTCTAAAAGGAACTTCTCCCGGGAATGTGGATATATCATCGACTACTAAAGTTGTATCAGTATCGGATATGGACTGTTCTATTTTAGATTTTGCATTATTTGAGTATTTGAATAACATTTAAACCCGCCTGCCAATTTATGTTGATGAAACTGCTAATATAAATTCCACGTTTGTAAAACCGTCACCTGAAGGTGCTACAGTACGTTTCAACCAAATACCATGATATTCATTTTCGTCAAGGTTGCCTATATCAAGCGCATCGGCATCTTCTAAATCTAATGGCTCATAAAAGGTATATCCTTCTGCATCAGTAACAACGTCAACGTCTGTACCTAATGCGATTGTGATAGTGTCGTTTTCGGCTTCTGATTGTTTGTATATGAACGATTTGACACCTGTATATGTCGCCTCGTTTTCATTACGTACAAATACTTTTCTATAATGAGTCGCACCATCTAATCTTTCCTGATTTGTTACATTCGGGAAAATGTTCTGGTTTACACCCGATGTTATCTCATTGTTTGTGTCTATTACCCCGCCGTTTTCAACGTCATCTGGGTAATACCATTTTATATTTTCTTCTTTAATAACTCCTGCTGTTGGCATGTATACACTTCCTTAAATTTTTTATACTATGAATATGTTTCCGTTTTATCCTATTTAAATGTTTCGGTTATTCAAATATGAACTCTGCCTTTGAACCGGATATGCTTGATGTAGTACCTTCATCTACTAACATGATTTCTATTTTCTGCCCGTTATTCAATTCCAATTCTATTGGGTCTGTTCCTTGATTATTATATGTGCCGTATGCTATGTATAATTCACCTGTTTCATCATTACCCAATATATCAGGTATCGCATTAAATGAATGTCTTAAAGTAGCCCATGCGTCCCCCCAATTATAACCACCGTTATTGTCGTTACCTGTCGGTTTTAAATAAAATATTGGTAAGGGGATTATAAATTGAACATCCACTGTTTCTCTATGTAACCATTCTCCAAATTCATCATGGTATACGCCGAAATAGAAAATGTAATACCCCGTATCTAAAGAATTTTCGGGTATAAAAGAATCACTTATACTATTTCCTGATGATGATGATACAATGCCAAATTCATTCTCTATCCCGATATACATTGTTTCATAAGGGTTTAGATTCCGACTTATAGTCATATCCACGTCAAAATACTGAGTAATAGGGTGTGTTATATCTTCATCCGGTGTTTTTGATATGATACTAACTTCTTCGGGTGAAACCCTTTTATGGCACGCTGTCATATATGCAACATCGCCACCTATATTAAGACCATCAAACGTTAAACGCCATTCTTCTAAATTGTCAAATATAAATAAACTAGCATCGTCTTTTGTATATGTTGTGTTTTCACTCTGTCCAGCGAAAAGAACAGTGTCTCCCCAACTTTGACCTTTTAATCTTGATTTTACAAAGAAGTCTATTACCCCATTTCCAATGTACCAAATTTCTACACGTAAATCAGAAAATTCTCCTTCATATGTTTCAATATCGTATCGTTCTAATCCTTTTGATTCGCAGTTATCCCATGGTTCTGTAATTGTCCATTCTACAAAATGACTATCCCCGGTTACCCAAGAACCATCGCGTTTCAGTCCAAGATAAAAAAGATACGTACCTATTCCCAAATCAAAAGTTTCATTCGAAAATTCAAGTGAATGATAATCACCAGAGTTTTCTATAAACCAAATATTACCTCTGCCTATCACCAACTCTTCATTATGTAATAAATCCCTATCGGTTTGGAGCGTAGCTGTTATAGTTTGACCAATTTCTGTGGTAAAGTGACTCGTAGGGGATGCTGAAATGAGATTAGTTTGTTCTGGTTGGTCTACTATTGTAGTTGTACCTTCCACTGACACAAGCCATGTACCATCATCATTGTTATATATACCTAGTTTATACGGAAGTACAGTTCCTTCGTCCCAACCAAAATCTTCTGCGTTCCATGAAGAAGTCCATGATGAACCTGTATTACTAGAATCTACAAAAAAATCATTGCCGACCGTCAATTCTACCCTGAAATGGTAATCCGCATTAAACCCACCCCGTCTAATTTCAGTAATATCGCCAAGAAGTTCTATGCTATAATCTATATCGTCTTCATACGCTGCTTCGGTATCTTCACCAAATGGGCTCATTACCAAATGACCCTTTTCACCACGTGTCGTAAGTTGTAATTGATCACTGCTACCATCGGTTAGATTTATCTGATATCTTTCGACCCATACGCCAACCACGTCCGGATAACTCACGATATCCTGAACATATACAGTATCGGGGAAATTTATACCTATACCTACCCCTATTTCATAGTCATCTCGTAAATGTCTAGTTAATATAGTATAGTTATCAGATCCATATACTTGATATGTTAACCCTAGCCCATGATAATCGTCTTCGTATTCACTTCCTATATGCGGCGTGAACGATTCGTTATCTTGATAATTTAAAGTATGTGCATGAAAATAATCCCAATTAGACATTATTCGTCATCCCCACTTTCTAAAATAAGTTTCCCATTTAAAGGTATTTTAAGTTTATAAACTTTATATTTGCACAAAAATTTACGTAGTATTTTTAATATCATTTATAATCATTCCGTCTTAAATGTTATTTTTTTACCGGGGGGAACTTGTATGGTTATACCTTCGTCATTTACTATAATATCCGCATTATTCGAATTATCGTGGTCTATTAATCTGAAAGAATTATAATAGAGATTCCATTGTATTTTACCACCTGATGTCATTCTAAAACACCTCTTACAGTTCCATAAAGTTCTATACCTGCGGGTTTTGATGATTTCACGATGAATATATTTTCACCGTTTTGTAGATAGTTTGTAATGTTGACAGTTTCAACATCGCCTGCGTTCATGGTAAATGTATCGACTGATGTACCATTCACTAATAGCTCCATATTCGAGTTTGTGAAGCCTTTATCATCTGGTTCGTATTTATCTTCATGTCCATGACCCAAATCAAAAACCTCATGTTTATGTCTAGGTATATAATGTACATCTACATCAAATGGTGATTTACCTATACCACGTATATCTATGGGTCTCCAATTCGAATCTTTATCCAAATCCTCTTCGAAGTTTTGAACTTCTATAGTGATAGTTTTTTTATTTTCTTCCGCGTCTGAATCAACGCCGTCTACCATATACATACCATCAAAAACCATATCATCTTGAACCATTATACCTTTGGATATATCATAAAACCATGAAATAGTCTTCTTTTGTTTACCAAGTATACCTTCATCAGATTCCCCTTTCTGATAGTATATAGTCGTTTCTACTTCATTAGCAAAAGGTTGAAATACGCTAGTAACACCTGTAAAATCTATCCATATCCGAAATTCCACATAAATCAGTGCATTCTCGTAACCATCTTCGAATGGACTTTCTAATTCTATTTCTATTGTTTCGGTACTACCCGGTTGTATATCATTAATATTACTAATACTATTTGGCTCTCGGACACGTGTCAAATTACCCATTAAATCTTCAAATAAATGCGCCGCATCTGATTCTGTGAACATATTAGCTTTATATGGTTTTCCTTTTATTTTAAGTTCAAAGTCTTCTACTAATTCGGTGGATTCTAATTCATATGTAAAAACAGCATCACTATCATTACCCGCATTCTCTGTACCGCCGTTGTATGAAAAATTACCCGTTGACCTAACATCAACATCGCCTGTAACTTCCCTTAAACGTCTACCGAATATATCCCTTATAGTGATACGTTCCTCGCCTATAACAAGTTCGGATTTTCTATATCCTATATCAATTTCTTTTACAGGCATCGGGTTTTCGGGTATATATTCAATCCAATCCCCTACATTTATATCTTTAGCTGCTATAGGCAAGCCACGTAATTCTATTTTTTGTCGTTTATCTTTAAGGATATTATAAACAGTGTTTGCGATATACCCGGCTTCTTCTTCCGAATCTATATCGTCATATTGATATACTTTTATTTTATTTTCATTTTCCGGATTTACAGGGAATTTGCCCATAGTAGCTGATGATTTACCTATAACAATCACTTGGTCGACTTCACGCCCTATTTTATCTTCTGTATTTTCAAATCTAGTTTCCTGAAATATTCTAGTTTCACCGAAATTGCTCTCGCTATCGGTCAAGTCAGCAACATACAGCTTTTTTTCAGTTGGGTGATAAATATAATCTTTGCCCATTAATTCTGATACTAATCTATCTATCGCCTTAGCGCGATTAGTAAAAAAGAAGGATATAAAGTCGATTTCGGTATTACCTATATTAGTATAGTTTTCGTACCCCCACTCCTCACCGGGCGGTAATATGTAATTAGTTATAATATCATCAAATTCTTCACCCACTAAGAAGAACTCATACTCACCATTATCGTTTACAAGTCCGTCACGTAAGTCTAAGGCGTCATTGTAGGCAATATACTCATCAAAGTCTCTAGAATGTTCTGTATGTTTCCGAACAATTCCTTTAAACTTATGTACACCGCCCACATAAACTTTTACTACAGGATTTTCGTCTATATCCAATTTGGCATCTGATTTGAACTCTAATCTATGCTGGTCATTTGCTTTTAATTCCAATTTCAAATCAGCAACTGTTATAGGCACATCATCGACAGTGATACTTATGCTCATTATTATTCACCAATCTCCTTTCTAAAATCCCGTATTAAATCTAGACCGCCTCGACCATAACCTACTCTACCGGGTTCTTTACGCACTTCGATACCATCAATATAAAAAATTGCGTTTTGTGGGAACAATTCAGAATATTCAGTAGTCTCCACGATTAAATAATTATATTCCGGTATTAGTTTATTCATCAATGTATCTATTTCGCCGTTTTGGGCAATGAACTCAATATCAATATTAATTCCTTTATAACCCAATGGGTGCATAACAGGGCTTTCGTTTGGGATAGCCTGTTCTAATTTTTCGGCAGTGTATGATGCCACTACTTCCATAATCCGAATAGTGATACTTGCCGCATCTTCGCCATCTACAACATTTCCTTCATTATCAGCTAAATTGAATTTTACTTCCGCCATTTTAACTTATCCCCATCTTTTCGATTTGGTCTTCCCAATCGACTTTATCTTCTACTTGGAAAGTATTATTATTTGTGATAAAATCTGCGCCACGTCTTAATAACCCTCGTTGGTCTCGGCTATCGTCTCTTCTAGTATCGGCTAATGCGAATGAAAGTCCACTTATATTATGCATTAATTGCGCCATATGTTCAAGCAATGTAATTAAAGGCTTTAACAACGGATTAATCTTTGTGAACATGTTTAAAAAATTAACTAAGAAACTGATAAGTCGTGAGAATGCATTGGCTAAATGCCCGACTGCGTTAATGTATAAACCTACAACATCAAGATTCGAAGTTATTACTCTATGGATGATATAAAATACACCTATCACTGCCAAACCTATCGCTACAAATTTCCATAAAGCCAATGATAATGCCCCAATAGTTATTGTTTTAAGCGCCGCTCCCTTACTTGCTACAAGGAACGCAACCCGTATCATTTGTGCCATACCGGACATAATAGCAAATATTGGCATTAATGTAAGCGCTACCATTGATAATAGTAGTAAATGTTTAGTTAATCCTGATGTGCTTTCCATTAAACGTGCTATCCAAATTACCATTTTCGCGATATCTGGTAATGCATCTGACAATGCAATCGCTAAATTCGAAACGGAATCGACCATATCTTTGTCGCCTAATGCTTCGGCGAATGTTTCTACGTTTCTTAAAATATCGTCACCCGCTACTTCCCACACAGAAGCCGCAAGTTCCATCATACCTTCCATCAATGCACCGGTGATTTTCTGTAAACCTAACCACGCATTTACAAACCTGCCTATAAGAGTCGGGTCACTTTCTTTACCTGTAAGTGCCCAATACATCGCCACATTCTGAACGGTCTGTTCCATACGGCGCAATGGCGATAAAACCGCATTAAAAAGAGTACCATATCCCTGTACTAGTGACATGGTTGAATAATAAACACCAAGCATCGCCATTGACATTAATGTAAATGTTCTTGATAATCCAGCTGCATGACCTGCCATCGATTGGAATCTACCCTCATCTAAATTCCGCATCACGTGAACTGTGCTGGCACCCGTTGCTCTTAACACGTCTGACAAACTAATCGTTTTAGACCTTAATTCATCAGTCGATTTACCTGCCCTGTTCATCTGGCCGCCTAAACGACCATGCGCACTTCCTGTTTGTTCTAAAGCCGTTCTTTGCTCATATGCCTTTTTTGCGAATACATTCATTGATTTTTGTGATTTATCCTGCGCAGACCTTAAACCGCTTGTTCTCTGTTTAACGCCGTCTAGTTGTTTCTTAACTTGTTTTAATCCTTTAGCGGATAACTGTATTAAAACTTCCCAAACGGTTCTTTTATCTGCCATGTTTTCTACCCATCCGTTTATGTTCTTTACTTTCTTCTTCGTATAGTGCGTTCATTACCCTAATATCAAAAACTAGTTTAGTTGTCCAATCATCATCGGACTCACCAAACAATTCATGTGGTCTAATTCCAATATCCCTAGCCATATTGGCTAAACCTGCAATTTCCTTATTCGTCAATAAATCGAAAGAAGTCACCTTCGTCCTCTTTCTCACCTTCGCCCTTCATATTCTCGGCGGAATCGGTTACAAGTGCCACGAATATGGCAAACATATCTTCACCCGGCATTTCATTATATTTATAATCGCCGTCTACGTATATGTTCTTAAGTACTTTATCACTCCATACCTCAAAAACTTCCATCATTTTCTGATTATCAAATGAAGATAATTCATCATCATCAGCCGGGGTGGTTGTAGGTATTGCTTTCATCATCATTGCGAAATGTGTCGCGCCGATTCGCCCACGTGGCGTTTTAATTGTGTATTTTCCATTCGGTGCTTGTATCTTTCTCTGTATCTTGCTGCTCATAGTTATTCTTCACCGCCTTCGGTTGCATTTACATCATATACTGTAATCTTAAATTCGTCTGCATCGTTCTCTACTAACCTGAAACTAAGTGTTTTCTCTACTGGATCCTGTCCACTAATTGTTCTTTCGCCACTTATCCATACAGCAGCTGGGAATTCAATTTCAATACAGTCATCGCCATCGACATCTTTACCCACAAACTTCAATTTACTTACCTGTAAGTCATTGTTTGCCGGGAATGTATTAACATCGTCCCCGTATATCATGCGTTTCATTTCTTCAAATTCACGTTCTGTGAATGTTAGTTCACCGTTGAATTCTGCATGTCCGTCTAATTGAATACCGTCTAATGTCGCACTGTCAAGTACATAATAGTCATCGTCTATTGAACGGTTTAAAGTAGTATTAAACGACTGTACTTTTAGATTCTGATAACCGCCGCCATTATCTATTTGCACCGATGCACCATAGAATACGACAGGTCGAGTTTTCTCAACTTCAAAACTGTTATCGAACGATGTCTGTGACGGTTCTTTAGCAATATAATCTAATGTAAATGTGACAATTTCACCTGATTCCGCCGTAATATTCAATTCTGATGCTATAACTCCAACCAATTTAGTTTCCGTACTTTCATTGATTACTTTTTCGCCTATATTAAATTCGAGACTTTTTGGGTAATCTAATGTAAATACGGCGTTGTCACCAACATCTTCACGTTTACCGCATAATGCTTCAAGAATATCTACCATTGAACGTGGTCTTAATGTACCTTCCACTGAACCCGATACGGATAAACCGCCGCCGAATACATTAATTGGATTATATGTTTCTATTGATTCTTCGTATAGTGGTTGTCTGTCAATTTCAAGTGAAACACTCGTCATAGGCATACTCGTATCCTCGCCGGAACTATAGCCATCCCCGAATGTATCTTCTATTCCAAATTTTAAATATCTTCTTGCCATATTATCACCTTTTTATTGGTCGTATATTAGTATTGTAAATGTATAATTCACTGTAACTAAACTTAATTGTGCTAATGGTTCTACATCCACGCCGGTTAATTGGAAATCTGTTATTTCTACATTATTGTCTTTGTACCGTTTACGCATTTCTTTGGAAATAAGGGTCGTAATCTCCCGAACACCGGGTATTATGTTCATACTATCCCGTTCTGCCCATTGTATGCCTATTTGTGGTTGTAATCTATAATTTTCTAAAGATTCTATATTAACGGCGAATCCGGATACTATTAAATACATTTCACTTTTATTATATGCCCGTTTTTCCTGTGGACGTGTATAAACTTTATACCCGGCTTTTTTGAGTATATCTTCAACTTCGTAATGTAAATTATAATCTTTAATCATTTAAAACCTTTCTCCATTATTGTGTATAATACATTGTCGATTTTATCATCCATCCACTGTTCCATTCTACCGTCAATATTGCGTTTAAACGGGACGTAGTAATTTAAGTTATTAACACCCGGATGTGTACCGAATTTAACACGTCTATCCAATTCATATGAATAAGCTCCCCTTGACGGCGATGTACCATCTATTTGAGCATTTGCATAATTAAAATGATTCCAATCACCCGGTCTGTATACAGCATTTACATACATATTAACACGTATAGCTTTACCATCTTCACCATATTCGCCATCTATTGCGTTTTTTAATTGTCCAGTGGTAGCCAATCCCCACGACCGTCTTAATGTGAAATAATCATCAAAATGCGATTGCCATAATTTTTTATACTGTTCTATAATATCCCTGAACATATTGATATAATCATGTTCTTTCCTGACATTTTTCATTCTTGATAAGAACTTATAAATATCTTCACCACGTTGCCTTACTGTCATGGTCTCCTTATCCTCGACATTCCTAATGATACCGGTATTATCCTAAATTTATCCATATCGGGTTCAAAATCTCTGTCAATCTCAACATCTGTAATTTTTGTAATAAACGCATATGCCCTATCAAATAATCTCTGCAATTTGATTTCGGCAGTTGCGGGTATTGAACCATGCATTGTTTCCGCAAGTGATGTGTAGTTTAGGTAAGTATAATATGTCGCCAATGTCACAATACAATGCTCGACAAATTCCACGTCATGTTCTTCAATAGTGGATAATTGTTTAATTAAAGAAAAAGATTGACGGAGAGATTGATAAACTAAACTGTCACCGGTATATTCTTCCGGTAAATCAGACAAGTCTTTGCGGACTTGAAATATGAGTTTAGATAATTCAATCTCCATTCAAAACCACCCGATTAGCTCTGGAATACGTCTTTAAGTTCTAAAACTCTGTTAGAGTCGTTTCCGCCCTTTTCTTCTGGAACTATGATAGTTCGGAAGTAACTAAAGTAAGTGTACTCCTGTCCTACTTCGGTATCCTTGAAGAATGATTGCGGCACGTCTCCGCCATTGTATGTTGTATGCATTCCCGTCTCTGGGCTATTTACGACCATAAGTGCATCGTCTTCAAGTCTCTTAGTTGGGTAGAAATTAACTTGGTATTCACGTTGTGCCCAATTCTGGAAACTCATTAATATATTGTTAACTTCTATTGGCTTCATTAAATGCCCATAGAGTTTTGCAGGATAGAATACGTTAATTCTGCCCATTTCAGCGTCCGATAGGTAGTTACTGTCAATTAGTTCGCCAAGTCCTTCTGCAATGTCGCCGGCTGGGTCCCCGTCATCTTGATTCCATCCATCGGTTGCTGTTATATCAAGACCTGCTGCTTCCTTAACTGTGTTAAAGATTTCCATATCTTTAGCAAGTGCAAGAGTTCTAGCGCATTGGTCAACGGACATTCTGATTTGCTCGTTCTCAAGTTGTCTGCTGATTGTCTCGTAGCTTACTACGAACTTGTTTGCGAATTTGAGCATACTGCCTTCGACATCGAAGAACTCAAGAATTTCGGCATCTGCATAAGCGTTCTCGGCTAGTTGCTGTATATCGAAATATACTGAATTCGGAATGCTTAGACGGATGTCTAGGTTTGGCATTGGTCTCTGCGGTAGAACGTTTTGTCCTGCCAACATTGTGTCGGCTTGTCGTTCTATAATCTCCCTTATTGTATCTGCACGAAGGATATCTTCGTCACTCGTTGTTGTACCATATCTATAATTCACCATGTATCATCACCTCATACTATTAATACTAAAATTGTACCGCCTGCGTTTGCATCGGCTGTTTCTAATGCGATACCTAATGCTTCACTGTATGTAGTGTCGCCTTCGTCAAGTGTATCCCATTCACCCTTCTTGGTAGTGCTCAATGTCATCTCGTCATATAAACTGACTTCGCCGTTGTCATCTGCAAGCTTTGCTCGAATAAGCAAACCTGTCTTAAGTGCGGTAACGCCCATTGCCACGTCATCTTGCGTCTCTCTTGATGTTGATATTGCGTCTTTGGTGGACATGTCATTCACACCAAGAAGTACAGGAAATCCGTCAATAGATTCCGCAGTTTCTGGATATTCAGCCATTACAACTTCACCTTTGATATCGTCAAGTCCGGCTTCGCCTATATTAGGCATTACTAAATACCCTGCTTCGTCAAATTCTTCACCAGCGGTGAATGTTCTTGTTATTTTATCGTTTACGATTGCACCCATGTTTAATCATCTCCTTTAAGTATATCTGCGTATGGTAAACCTTGTTCTTTAGCAAATTCATATTTGCTCTGTTGCTCTTTAGTCTCAACGCCCTCGGCGACTTTAAACCCGCTTTCAAATTTAACGGATACTTGGTCGTATAGGTTGTTAAGCACGTCAATTGATTTATCCGTATCAAGACCCGATGTAAAACTGTCGACATCGTCAAATCCGAAATTGGCTAATTTGGTCTTGACATTGGTTAATTCTTCTTGTTTGATAGCTTCAAACTTCGATTCAAGTTCGGCTACCTTTGTTTTAAGTAATTCGTTCTCTGCTTTGAGTTCTTCTGTCACTTTATCATCCTCGTATTTATTTTCTTCGTCATCGCATTCATTCTTGAGCTTTTCTTTCTTTTCGTCTTCGAGTTCCTTCTTTTCTTCTTCTTCTTCTTCTTCTTCTTCTTCTTTCATTTCTTCTTCTTTCTCCTTATCTTTATCTACCGTAGTATCATCTCCCGTTTGTTGTTTACTTTCACACTCCATCGATACTAAAACAGTATCGCTATACGTGTCGACCATAGCGGGTCTTTGTGTGAAAGCAATAGCTCCAACGACACCGTTTATGACTTCATCTGTATCAACGTCTTTCTGGATAAGAACCTCGATACTGAATTGGTCATAACCGCCTTTCACCATCTTAATGGCTTCTTCGTCAAAAACGTACCCTTTAACGTAAATGGCATCGCCTGTATCGTCTATTCCGAATTCAGTAGCCCATCCCACTGTGTTCGGATAAGACTCTCTACAATGAGTCATTACAAAAGGCACGTTTTTGTTTAGATTCTCGTAAATATTAGTTAGACTCTTATTCGTAAACACCGAAACGCCGTCATCGTTGTTTACAAATTTGCCTTTATAGACAATTTTACCACTTACAATTAAAGCGTTATCTTCATTTTCTTTCCACGTTAACCCCGTATCCACTCCGGCTAGTGAATGGGTAACATAGTCAATGTCGTTACATGAAAGTTTGCACTTCATATTATATACTCCTAGAATAACTTTATATAGTTGTTAGTAGTGATAGTATTTAAATGTTTCGGCTATTTGTTTAAAAAAATATGCAAGATTTCACTCTTGCATGCCTTCTGCACTTCTATAAGCCTTCTCACCTGCATCACTTGTATGCTGAGTGCTTGATAAGGGCGTTTCTGGGTAATCATCTAATCCCATTGCCCGACCTATCTTATTCGAAATAGGCACATCAGAATCATTGAATACAAGACGCCCTAATTGGTCTTCCGATAGTGGTTCGTATCCCAATGACCCCCTGATTTCTGTATCGGTGAATACGCCCAAATCAGCTTTAATAGCGGCTTGTCTGTATTTCTCCATTTCAGAAATGCTCATTACAAGCTCAATTTCCATTTCTAATTTACCAACAGGCAGAGTTTCATCATGTTTAGATATTCTATTTCGCAAAATTTCTAATAATATTGGTCTGATTTTACTCGCCATTTGAGTAACTTTACTAGTCGTATAGTTCGATATAATAAGCTCCGATGCAAAACTTCCAGCCGGTGACCCGCTAACTATCGTTTTAGGGACATTTAATGCATTCCATGTCTTTTCATCTAATTGTCCAATAAGCTCATTTACACTTTGGTAAGTTGCGCTCCGGTTAGATGATTCAACCATACCAATTTCAACATTATCTAATGTAATATACCCCGTATCCGGCGCTACATTCTCAAGCATTGCGCTATATTTGTTGATAAATGCGTCACTGTCCTTAGTGGCTTTCTCGCGTTTCTCGAATTCGGTTGAGCCCGAATAATATCGCAGATCGAATATATCACCATGTATTTTATGATGTTCTTTCGGGACGTTGCGGAATCTCCAAAGCACATCTATCATCATTGTTTGTCGTTTCCACCACACTGGCATGATTAGACGCTGTATCGGGCTGACTGAATAGATACCATATGTAAGCCTGCCCCTACTATCATAAGTAAATGTAGGCGTATGTTTATATTTAATGTGGCGTATCTCATTCCATGGGATTACCTTTTGCCATTCTGGTCTATCTTCATGTAATACCAAATATTTAGGTTCTTGGATATATTCGCCATGAGGCGTACCTGAAAGTATTCTTTCCTTCTTATCCACAATTGTGACATTCTTATATGGTAATATTGTAAATGTATCATCTTTTACATGTAAAAAAACATTCCCGTCACGCATTAGCATCTCAGCAAAAGCTTCGAAATAGTCAGCAATTTCCAATTCCTGTGAATATTTACGACCTAGACGCAAAACACGTGCTTCTTTTTCTGTCAAATTAGATGATGCGTCTACATATACGCCTTTATACGATTGGCGTACTAAAGTTGACATTCTATCTATCGCACCGCCTATATCGTACTCCCACCCGTATAATTGTTCGTAGATTTCAGCATCGCTCATTTTATCAAAATCGCTCATTTTGCTGATTAAATCCACAATACTGGTTGTTGTTGATTTTACAGACATGACACGCCCACGTTGTGGCTGTGTACCTATCCTTCTACCTGAAAATTTACTTAATAGTTCTTTTATTTTTCCCATGATTAATTCTCCTTTAAATTTAGAATGTATTGAATGAAACGAAACGTGGTTTATTTTTCTCCTTTAGAAATTCTTCATCGCTGAAGTGCCATATTATGTTAGCTACACAATCAGCGACATCCTTTGAACCGGAATGTGGGTGGTCTACCTTTTTTTCAGATTTAATAACCAATTCAGTTGTCTCTTTCTCCAACTGTTCTTCATAGACGACCTTCACACCCCCCGATTCTTGCATCGACTTCCACCTATCATAATCTTCTTTAGATACAATATGTTTAATATGTTCAATACCGTATTTATTTTTCAAATGCTCCAAAATATCTGTATACATCCACGCATCGAATATGATAGTATTAATATTAAGTGGCACAATTATTCTATCAAAAAATGCTCGGACGTCACTTGGTTTGATATACGGTTCGCCGTCCTGTCTTCTAAACGATGTAACGCCGTCAATAACGATTTTATCACCGTCATGATACCCAACCGCAACACCAAAGCTGTCGTTCTTAACAGCCGGATCAATCGCACATATACGCATATTATATTGGTCATTAAATCCTTCCAAATCCATTTTAAGTAAATTGGTCATTTCCCTATCCAAATATATACCATTTGGAAATTCTAAACCGCCCGAACTTCCCGGTTTACACGCATAATCCCTATAAAATTCTTCTATATTATGAGCATGTTCATTTCTTAATTCCTGTTCTGTAAGATGCGGGTTCATTTCCCATGTTGGATATTTAAGCGCTAATGTATTTTTCTTCTTTAAACCCCGTCTATAATTAGTCATCAGAATATCATTTGGATGACGTGGACTTGATATTGCAACGATGTGCCCGTCTCCATGGAATGTATCAGTCGATTTCGATAATCTAGTATAAATATCCCATGCGCCCCTTTTACCGTCATTATCTTCAAAGTTGGATAATTCATCGAAAATAACTGCTTTATTTGAACGACCTACTGCGGTCGATGCCCATGAAGATAATACACGTATGACCACATTTTTATCATAATTGATAACTTCATTTTTAAAAATACCCACGTTGGTATATTTAGTAAAAAATGTGGACTGTTTAAGCATATTTGTCATGTTATCGAATATACTGTCTCTCGCTTGCGTTTCTGACGTGGATACAATAGATATATGTATCATCTGCCCTTTTACAAGTCCGTAATATTCGGCGGGATTAGGTAACGTGGATAATAAAAAGAACTCATATGCGCCCATTGCTGTCGCTAATACAGATTTACCACTACGCATTCCGGCTACAAGGAACAAATACTTATAATTATTCGTATAGAACGCTTCTAATATCTCCTTTTGTTTAGGATAGAGCTGGACACCGAACTCTTTTTCAATGAACCACGCTGGGTCGCTTCTCCCCCTGAACACATATTCCATATATTCTGAATAATCACTCATATTTGCCTGCCTTTAAGTGAGTAGTAATTTTGCTTAATACTTTCGGTCTACATTCATCACATATTTGAGTTAATACCAAACTTTGTATCTCGTTGACTTTTTTTTCCATTTTCTTTATATCGATTTCCGTTTTATTTTTATCTCTTTTATTCTGTATATCAACTACTGTTCTCAACGTTTCCCGCAGTTCTTTGGATAATTTGGTCAAGTCCGCAATAGTATTCCTATCAACTTCGCCATATTCAATTAAGTAGGATACATAATCTTTAAGTGTCTTTATAAGTGCCATCATTTCTTCTAAGAAATATTCTTCATTAACCATATCAAGCGGCGTTACTTCTTCGTCATCTTCACCTATATGTTCTACTATATGTATATCAACCGCCTCGATTCCAACATCGAAGAAAGTAGCGGCATCTTCTACCGTTCTCTTCCCATCCGCAATATCATTAGTCCAAATTTTACCCATCTCACCAGCAGCACAAATCTTGCATTTTTCCGACATCTTTATATAACTCCGTTCTCATTATATTTAAGGTTTTCTGTTATAATCAAAAAAAAATATTAGTAGCTCAACTGTTTTCGAATATAGTTGGCTACATCTTCATGCACCATTACTTCAATATCTAAATCTTCCACATGCGTTTTAACACCTGCTTCCAAAACCGCCCTTAGTGCAATTGCCTTACTGCATCCATATTTTTCAGCTACTCTTTCGACAATTTTGTTTGTATCATTCGTTATCTTCGTCCCGACAAAGACATCTAGACCCATATTTTTTGGCATTTTAATCACCATTTTCCAATTCTTCTACCCTACATTCAAGTTGCATCAAACGTTCGTTCATCGAATCAATAATGTCATTGAGTGTGTCTAAGTCACCCGCCAACGACTCTATCATATCATAAAGTTCTTCGTAACTCATATAACATACTATATACACATGTAGTATATAAACCTTTCGGTTACAATTCGTCTAAAAATCCAAAATATGTTGTTATATCGTAGTAACCTATATGTTTCTCGTATTTCTGCATATCGGTTATTTTAAATGACTTAATGCCATTTCTACGCATATGCAGTAGATGTTTTGCATCAATTATGTACAATTCATTCTTTTTTCCACGACCTTTACGGATTTCGCACATCACAAGCGCATCTCTGTCTGTCAAGTTCGCAAATTCCACTAAACGTTCTAATTGAGATTTTCCGTTTGTATCATATTGGAACATATTGTCGATATTATACGAAGTTTTCATCATATACGACTTACACTCGACTGCAAGATAATAGCCAACAGTTGTATCCATTAAAATGTCTGTAACCTGTTGCGTGTATTTAGATTGCGGAAAACGGTACGCTAGACCGATTATACCTAAATTTTTAAGCATTTTATTTAAGCTGTCTCTTATTATATATTCGCTATTTTGTGCCATATTTAACCTCTGACTTTGCATAATTCATGTTCACAGTCACTGCAATAAATAAATGAAGCGCATTTAAATTCTAATGTCTCCTTTCGCCATGTTTTAGTGTCTTTATGGATAATCCCACTTATATATCTAAGCGTTTCGTTGTAATCGAAGTCGGATTGGTTTTTAAATAACATTGCTAAATCATTTGCATCTGTCATTCCATTGTTATAAAATTCCCGTACTATCGCAATTCTCATATTATGCCCGTCACTTCCCCGCAAATCTTCATTAAGTGCGTTTAGAATACATGGGCGCACGCCTATATCCGTATCTTTAATTACAGACTTCTTACCCGTCTTTTTATCTATTAAAGTCGGTTTAGGTTCGTAAAACTGGATACCTGATATATCGACACTTGTTATTTCAATACCGCCCATATCTTCGACTGAACGATACCATAATCCATTTTTATAAATACTTGATTTACCGCCATGTTTTCTATGGGTGGCAAACGGTAATTTAATACCAGCGCCCATGGAATCTCGGGATTTTACCTTTGGGTATATCTCTACATCGATACCCAACAGTTTTACAATATATTGCCCGAACCGTTGTGCTTGTAAAAATCCTGTTTCGTATAAAAACACCCATATATGATATGAATAATCCGAACCCGAATGTTCCAAAATGTATGGAATCTCATTTCTACGTAAAAATCCAGTTAAACGGGTAAGGTAAACCATTGCATTGTCGATTTTCGTTCGATATTCGGCTTCTGTATCGTTAGAATCCCGATGCACATCGATATCAAAACAAACCCACTTACAAGTGTTCTCCTCCGAACGTTCATATGTGGCGAATGTATGTGTGCCTTTTATATGTTTCATAGCAATATTCGGCGATATGTTAAATCGTATTGTTTGGTCATATCCACCGCCGTCCTGCTGTAAGAATAACTGTTCATTACGGCGATTCATCATAAACTTTAGAAATTCATATGATGTTTTTATAGTGCGTGTGATTTTTTTAATTTTCTTTTTATTCTGCTGGATTTTGTTATTATATTCAAAATCATAATCATCGCCATTCATGAAATTCGTGGCTCTCATGATCATTTCGTCATAATCGTTACAAGATATTAATTTGGGCTTATTTAACATTTCATCTACTGAAATTTCTTTTTCCTGTAAATCAACACTTCTATTATATCCCCATGTCAGTATATTATTACATTCAATTGTATCCGAACCTAATGCAAATATTATGGAAGGCTCATTTGCGTTACTATCTTTCGCCCTTGACCATGCCTGATATGTATCACAATGCACCGCCTCTTCTCTTAAAATTAGACTATCCTGTTTTGTATTCGCACTTGCGTCATATGTATTAATAGGTTTTTGAGCACTACCGATACTAACTATAACCCGTCTATCAGAAGCAACGCCCATAGTCAACGGCGATTTATAATATGTTGCTAATGCATTTTTAAATCCACGTTTCTTTAGTTCTTTACTTATCGCACCCGCTAATCGCATATTTAAAGTTAATACCATTACATTATTTTCGCCGTATTCATTTATAACATCAAGTATAAAAGGCAATATCCTATTAAAATCACTACCCCGTCCTATTATATGATTAGGATTCTCATCGGCTAAAACTAACATTTTATCATTAGTATGTAACGGGTCGCCGCCGTCACCGAATTTTATATTTTTTATATCTTCATCTTCTTCAAAGAATACTCTGTAATCATAACTGCAAATAGTAGCGCTTGTCATAAAAACTCTATTAAAATCAAATATTTCAAAGAATTTTTTGAGCATTCTTGACCAAGGCGTATCTAAACTGTTTAAATTGATATTCACATCGGCGCCGTCTCTAAAACTGTTGAAAATTAGCATCGGAGATAACTCTAAATTAACAATATTATATAATTGTTGAATAAAATACATAGGTATTTGCATATATGAATTATTTTTAACAATATCTACAATTTCAGCATAGATACCTACAAGGAACTCTAAAAAAGAATCCGAATCCAAATCGGTGATTAATATATGCTCGTTATTGACATTAAAAGCCAGAAACTTTTTTGTATAATCATCAGAAACCGCACCGTCATACAATAATCTTATAATCTCGTTTGTACTATCGCATGACATTAATTCAATGAATTTAATCAATAATTTAGATATATTAGGGAATTCTTCATATCTCTGTAGAATAGGTAAATAATAATCAATGTCGAAATATGGTTTGGATCGCCCCGTATTATATGCGGATATTGTCACCATTCTTGAGTATTGTAGTTCATGTATTTCATCAGCAATGACGTTATCCATAGATTCAATTGCGCCGATGATACACTGTTTTAGAATACCATTACCCGATGACATCATTACGGCGACAAGTTTATCGTATGTCATTACAAGAATGTCCGGTATAGGTTCTCTTGCGATTTTAGTTACAGGGCATGTCATATAATACTCGCATTCATCGCATTTTTCAGGTAAAGGAATAATACTAAGCTTTTCTAGATCCGGATATTGATTAAAAAGTTCTTGATTCTTAATACAATGGCGGTTAGAAAGAATTTGGATAACACGGGGGTTTTCTACATCTGAATATTTAATAGCGGTATCTATTACGGTTTTTTGTGCAATAGCATTCGTAGGTACTAAAATAAGTGTGCGTTCATTTTCACCTAAGTGAACCCTATTAATAGATTCACTGACCATAGCGGTAGTGCACCCTGCACGTGTTGTTTTGTGAATGATGAACTTGCCACTATGGTATTTATCATATATATCATACGCACTTTTAATTCGTATATCTTGATTTAGACGTGGCGACATGTTAGTATATTAGCCGCACATCTTATTTAAACATATCGCTTTTGTGTATGTAATTATATTGCTCTTTAATTGATTCAGCTATCGATTCGGCTGTACTTTCAATATCCATATCTTCGCACCCGTATACCTGCAACCAAACGGCAATAATAGATTCAAGTGCGACCAATACATCGATTGGCTTATCGTTATTGAAATTCTCACGTATAAAAAAATCCACATTACCTGCAATTTCCGCCACTCTTTCATGGTTAACTTCTTCTTTACTCATGTGCATCAACCTGCCCCGCATCATCTATAACTATCATTGTCATTAATAATTTATTACTTTCATCCTGTGTTAATTTATCAAGTGTTTCGAATATATCAGCAATTGCATAAAACATATCGGTAGCCGTTATATACTTGTTGAAATCAAGCCCGTTTGATTTACACATTTTCATAATTTCGATATTGGCTTGGTGAAGGTGCATCATTGAGATAAATTCGTTCCGAACGATACGCCCATTTTTAGAAAGTGTTTTATCTATTTCGTCTATGGTTTCGTATTTAATATCATCTAATAGAACATCGAAAGTATCTTGGAACATATGTTTCGCACAAAATATGTGTGAGTCTACGTCTTTTAATCTTGTTCTATCATCTGCGTAAAGTGCCCTGTATTGAGCATCTTCATCACATTCGTGGCATTTCCGTTGTAATATTTCTATATACATTTTTATACTCCTGATTAGGTATAGACACACCATTTATATAAGTGTTTCGACTATGGAAAGACTTAAATACGACTTATGCATATACTTAAACATGGTGATTAAAAATGAATTATAATGGATTTTTAAGTATAAAAGATGACCAGAACGAACATATGTATGATTCGCAGTCGGACACACAAGATCTTAATATTAAGAAAGTGGATTTTAGAACAGTTTTAGATTCACTTACAGATTTACTAGAATATAAAAACGATAAATATGGCAATTCCGCATTGGAACCTGTGAATATATTTTCAAGATTAGACGCAAAAGACGGTATATTATTAAGATTAGATGACAAAATAAAACGCATCAAGACAAGAACCAAATACGGACACCCACCGCGTAAGAACGACATTGTCGACATGATGGGCTACTTAACGCTGCTTTGTATAGAATTAGGATATGATGACTTTTCAGAGTTTAAGGATTGATATATATGAATCTGGAAAAGGAATTGAACAGACGAATGCAGGAATTAAAAGAATATAGGGACTATACAAGACAATTAGCGGATAGGTATAATGAAAACAACTTCTTACAGACGTCATTGAAAGAAACAGAGGCTGCAATTAATGAATTGAAGTTCGTATTAAACAGGATTGCGGAGAATAAGGATGAATAAAGTGGAAATTGCACAATTCGTTGATAGAAATATAAGTATAGTGGATTTAACTACCACGTATTATCGGTCAGAATTGGATGAAGATAATAATATAATACGGCGCAGTGTAAATGACCAGAAATCTACGGAATTGGGTATATTCTGTAAAGTGTGCCATTGTTGTTTACATCCTAATGCCCTACATACACACATTAAAGAGCATTTGAAAAAGTGATTATATGCATTTAATCGAACAACATAGACATGAGAATGTGCGACAAGTGTGGTTACGCACATTAAAAAAAGTATATAACGAAGGTGAACGGATTGTAGACCAACGTGGCAATAATGTTATCCGCCTTCATAACGTTTTCGTGGAAATCCCGTATAGCTGGATGTTAAAATGCCATATCGACAATGAGCGAATGGAAGACGCATTTTTAGATGATTTAATTTCACCTGATATGAACACGAACTTCGATTATACATACGGGCAAAGGTTGGCACAGAACAGACAAATTGAAATGATAGCCCAAGAATTAGAACATAATATTAATTCAAGACGGTGCGTGGCGACCATATTCTACCCGGATGATATGTCATATAGTTTATATAATAAGAAAGAAGTGCCTTGCGCCACACAATTACATTTTCAGCATTTTAGAGACAAGTTGCATTTACATTGTATAATGCGGAGTAATGATATTGTAGGCGCAATGCCGTCTGATATGTTCGGATTCGGGAATTTACTGCAATTCATGTGCACATTGAAAGAATTAGAACCGGGCACGTTTTCATACCATATAATAGACGCACATATAATTTTAGAGCATTATGAAGAACGACTTAAACAATTAGAAATTATTTAATTTTTTTTTCTATCTGGACGATAGTTATATATAACAATAATTACAGTATTATGAAATGTGATATTATGAATGCGATAGGAATAATAGATGCAGATATGCTGGGATATAGATATTACAAATTTCCCAATTTGGCATGCATGAAGATTAGTTCATATTATAAGGACTTAGGTTATGATGTGAAATTGATAGAAGATTATAGTGAAGTGCCCGACTTTGATACTGTATATATTTCAAAGGTATTCACTGATACGTCTGTGCCGCCGTTAATCGATTATTATGGAAACAAAATAATTAAGGGCGGTACAGGATTTTATTTTGATAAAAGTCCTAATCTGCCACACGAAATAGAATATTCATTCCCCGATTATCATTTGTATGATGATGTGTTAGACAATATAGGATTGAAAAAATCAAAAAGGAAATATTTTACGGATACTTCGATTGGTTATACTACTCGAGGTTGTTTTAGGAAGTGCTTTTTTTGCGTTAATAAGAGTAGTAATAAATGCGTGAAAGTTAGCGATTTAGAACAAATCGTTGATATGGAACGTAAATATATTTATCTTCTGGACGATAACCTATTAGCATATAAATATAATATGGAAATATTAGATAATGTAATCAGCTTAAATAAACCATATAATTTCGCACAGGGGTTAGACGTGAGATTGATGAAACCAACCCATTTAGAAAAAATAGAAAATTCTAAATTATGGGGTGATATGAAAATAGCTTTTGATAATTATGGCGAATTGGATTCGATAGAACCCAAATTAAAAATGGTGTCCGAGTTTGAGAATATAAGAACGCAATGTTATTTATTTACGGGTTATAATCCCGGGGAAAATGATATTATTGAATTGTTTAAAAGGATAAAAATATGTATGGATTATAAAATAATTCCATATGTTATGAGACATCAAAATTATCAAAATAGTAATTATAGAGGCTTATATATAAACATCGCACGTTGGACAAACCAGCCTAGATTTTTTAAAAAAATGAGTTTTAGGGATTTTATAAACAGGATAGATGCAGAAATGCAAAAAAAATCATCAGCTTTAAAATATTTAGAAATGTTTGAAGATAAATTTGGAAAATGGTATGATATGAAATGGGAATGATAAAAAATCAACAATTAGAAATTATTTAATTTTTTTTATAGGGGGAAGGTTAGATATAGTTGAAAAAGTTATGGATTTCTAAAAAAAAAAATCCCATTTTATTATTTGAAAATTTGGTCACAGTCTTCGCATTTGGCGAGATTATACGATTCGTTCACTTTTATATTCACGCTGTTACATAACGGGCATTTTTGCATTTTCATTTTCATTTTCATTTACATCTCCACCTTCAATCTCTTCTACTTCCACTATCATATCGGTCTCATTGCCGCATACTTTACATACGACAGTTCTATTCTCTATACATTTTTTTAGTGTGTTTTCATATCCACAGTTTGCACATGTATATTGAGTTTTCCGTTCATCG
>Ga0207421_10002292_pt1 | contig 23871 bp, 18 predicted proteins | sample SodLakKL_010_SED_4_FD_187542 | JGI IMG/M metagenome (GOLD analysis project Ga0207421, IMG submission 187542) | Alkaline sediment microbial communities from Lake Tanatar, Kulunda Steppe, Russia - 8KL_010_SED (SPAdes) (version 2) | ecosystem: Environmental > Aquatic > Non-marine Saline and... | reverse complement strand
CGGCCCGCCCGGTGACGGCCCCGCCGTGCCGGCCCCGCCTACTCCTGCGACAGGAGCGTGGTGACGTAGTTGAGCGCCTCGTGGGCGCTGTGCTCGTCGTAGCCATAGTCTTCGACGAGCCGCTTCTCCACCGCCGAGATCTTCTCCTGCGTCTCCGCATCCGGCCGGGCGCTCGACGTCACAAGCCGCAGCACGTCACGCCGCTCCTCAAAGAGGTACTGCTCGATCGCCTCGCGCAGCCGCGAGTGACTCCAGAGCGAGAACTTCTCGCCCCGCTTGTAGGCGCCCATCGCCTTGCGCACGACCTCCTGCCGGAACGACTGCTTGCCCGAATCCGAGACGCTGATCTTCTCCTCCACCGAGCGCAGGAACCGTTCGTCCGCGTCGCGCTCTTCGCCGGTAATCGGATCGGTGATCTTGCGGTTGTCGAGCACCGCCTCCACCTCGTCCAGGTACTTATCCAACAGCTCCTGCGCCTCGTCCTCGAAGGAGACAAAGAGCGCCTTGTGGACGTCCTCCTTAACCCACCGGTTGTAGAAGTCCTTCCGCGTGGTCACCAGAAGGTCCACCCAGTGCTTCTTCTGCTTGCTGTCCATGCGAGCATCCGACTCGATCGTGTCCTTCAGGGCCAGAAGAACATCCATCGACGTCAGGCTCGAGCGCTCGCTCCGGCTTATGGCGCCGGCAAGCGCATTCACCACGAACCGGGGGCTCACCCCCTCCATTCCTTCGTCCGCGTGCTCGCCCCGGATCCGGTCCACCTCGGACTGCGGGATACCCTCGACATCCTCTCCCGCGTAGAGTCGAGCCTTCTTGGCAAGGTCCAGGTCATCCCGCTCCGACGGCTGAAGCCGCGTGAGCACGGCGAACACCGCAGCCACGCGCAGCGCGTGAGGATCCAAGTGGACCTGGCGGAAGGTCGGCGTCGCCGAGGTTAGCTTCCGGTAGATCCGCGCCTCATCCTGGTAGCGGAGCGTGTACGGCACCTGAACGATCACCATTCGATCGAGCAGCGCCTCGTTCTCCTTCTCCTGGAGGAACTTGTTGAACTCCGCCATGTTCGTGTGCGCCACGATCGACTCGTCCACATGGATGAGCGGGAAACGCGAGACCTTTACGTTCTTCTCCTGCGTCAGCGTCAGAAGCAGGTACAGAAACTCCCGCTTGACCTTGAGGATCTCGATCATCTCCAGCAGCCCGCGGCTTGCCGCGTAGACCGCCCCGGACCACGACCAGGCGCGCGGGTCGCCTTCGTCCCCGTAGTGCGCGACTTTCGACAGGTCCACCGATCCGACAAGATCGGCGATATCGGCGGTGGTAGGATCGTGCGGAGCGTACGTGCCGATTCCCACACGAGCCGCTTCGTTCAGGAAGACCCGCTCCACCGGCACCCTCGTGAAGTCGCCCTCGTACTCCTGCTCCAGGATCGTCCGCGTATACGGCGAGAGCTCGCCCTCGATCCGGACACCGTAGGTCTCCTCGAACTCCGCACGCTTGCTGTACGGGACAAGGTTCAGCGGAGACTCATGGATGGGGCTGCCTTTGATCGCGTAGATCGCCCCTTCGTCGGTTCGGCTGTACTCTTCGAGCCCGCGCTTGATGAGCGTGACCAGACTGGATTTCCCCCCCGATGGTGGCCCCAACAGGAGGAGCAGCCTGCGGCCCACCTCCGAGCCTTCGCTCGCGGCCTTGAAGTAGTTGGCCACGCGCTCGATCGCCTCGTCGACGCCAAACAGCTCCTTGCTGAAGAGGTTGTAGCGGGTGACCCGTTCCCCTTCGTCGGAAGTGGTAGTGCCGCACCACTTCATCATGTCCCAGACGTACTGGTGACTCGTCCGAGCTATCTGCTGCGGCGCCTTCGGTAGGATTTCCTGGAGAAACTCGCCAAAGGTGCCCTCCCATTGCTTGGCCTTCTGGGCCTTGCTGTAGCTGACGAGCGACTCGAGGAACTGATCCTCCTTGCCCGCGCCCTGCTTGCCCGCGCCCTGCTTGCCCTGACCTGAATCCACGTGGTTGCCGTTCTCGTTCACCATTTCGCCCCCTCCAACTCGTCCCCGTCGTCGCAGGGCGAGCTGTGTGTTGCGAAGCCGCTGTGTGTACGGGAAGATAACCGGCGCGCGAGCGCCCGGCTTCGCAGGCGCCGTCGCCGGTAATGCCAACTCGATCGGGAAGGAATCGTGAACACGCTCTAATATAATACCGCCCGTTGGCGGCCGTTAAGAGCCGATGAGCGTGAGGTGAGGATTGTTGGCGAGGTGTCCGAGGTTTCGGGTCTTTGGCGTCGGTTTATGGACGGATCCTGCAGGTCCGCCGGCGAGCGGGGGCAATTGCCGACCAATTGACCGGTGCGGGTTCCGGTGTCAGCTTCCCGCCCCGAAGCGCTCGAGCGTACGAAGCATCTTCAAGAAACAGCGCGGGATGTGGTACGGGTCTTTGAGTGGAAGGGCCACCACAGCCTGTTTCGGATGCCCGACTCGATCGCGGATATGGATCCACTCCTGTGCGTCCTCTCTGGGAAAGGTGCCGAACGTGTAATCCCGGAGGGTTTCGTACTGTTCCAGGAGCTCCGTCGAGCGCGTTCCCAGGCCGACGGCCAGCGCTGTATACATGCCTTCGCTATGCGGCCACCAAAGCTTGTTCGGCCAGTCCCGAAGCACGGTATGAAGGAGCGACTCTTCCCGGTACGGATCATGCTCATGATCGTACTCTCCCAACGCTTCCGGCGCCTCCCCCGGGAGAATGAACGCGAGGAGCCCTCGATGGACCGAATCCCACCCAAGGGTACAAGCACGAATCGAGCTCCGCGCAATATCACCTTCCGTCCACCCGGCCGCATACGCGATGCCCCTCCGCTCCCACAGCAGAGAGCAGCTCTCCAGCGTATGCCCCGGATTCGCATACCGCAGGAGGAGCGAAGTCAGGGTCGAACCCTCTTCGATCCGTACGAGCTCTCTGAACAGAAGGGAATCATCCCAGAAACGGGCGCGAAGCTCCGCCAAGCTCCGGCGTATGAAGCGTTCGGGGCTCAGGTTGCAGGCTGGAAGACCGCCCGGCGGCCTCTCCGGCATCACCGATTCCGAGCCAACGCCAAGCACCGCACACGCATCAACCACCTCCCCCGCGGCCATCGAAGGGATCATCCTCACCCCATGCGCCGTCAGTCCCAAAGGCTGCGGGTACGGATATCCGCGGAAATCGCCCGACTCGAATCGAGCGATCGCGGAGGCCAGCACCGTCGCCGCCGTTCGCAACTCCTCCTGCCTGCCGGACACCCGCGCAAAGGCCGAGAGGCCCATGGCCACAAAACAGTCGGCATAGGTGCTTGCAAACGGGTCGTCGTTGGCACCGAGATCAAGCGACGAGAGCGTTGCGGGTCTGCCCTCACGGGTGACTACAAACCGAGTCCGCGCATCGTCCGCGATGCCGTACCGGCAAACGAACCGTGCGACTTCCTCGGCGAGGGCCATTAGACCCTCAGGCGCCTGAAGCGGGTGAGCCGCAGCGTCCACCGGCCGCAGAGTCGCATCACGATACAGCTCACTCAGGAGCCACAGAACCCGGCCCTGCGCCCACAAGAACTTGTGGCGAGCAACAAGTTGGTGAGTGATGCCGTCGAAGCAGGTGTAGAACCCGCCGAACTCGCGATCGGGCCCCCGCTCTAACCAGAATGGCAATACCACGCGGTCAAGATGATCCGCCAGGCAACGATACTCCCGCTTAATCCACGGTACGTCCGCAATAGAATACATGCGCCGGCTCCTCCGTTGCTCACCGGCTTGTACGCTGCGTCGATCGTACTCATCCTCCGGAAATTCTGAAATCCCGCCTTGACGCACCTACCAACCGGGTTTAGAATATATTTCATATCGTGAATTAATTCTGCGCGAATGTCAACCCTGGCGTCGCTAACGGCCGGTATTACAAGGGGATAGTTTATTCATAATGTATAATAATACTTCGGCTTCAGCTCGCAAGACCACTCATCTCTCTGAGCTCAACAAGAGGCGAGTAATCGACGCCCTTCTCAGCACCGACGCGTGTTCCCGACGGGAGCTGGCGCGAAGAACCCATCTGGCCAACTCGACTATCTCCACCATCACTTCGGAGCTGATGGAGTCCGGGTTCATCCAACGAGTGGGCAAGCGAAATCAGCTCTCGGCGGGTCGTAGGGAGGAGCTTGTAGCTCGCAATCCGCGCGCGGCAACGGCTCTCGCCGTCCACTACACCACCGACGCTCTTACGTTCGGCCTGGTCGATTTTGGACTGAACGTAGTCGAAGAGTTCCACGTGGGCTCCTTGCCGGTGAATGGAGAGGGGATAGACCGTATCATCGTGGACCGAGCGCAGGCGCTGATCGGCCGGGACGGACGGCTTCAACCTTCGGTGCTTGCGCTCTCGCTGCCCAACCATCCGATTCGCGAAACTGTCCTGACCGATCGGGTTGGCCGTTCCCTCGATATCCCGGTGGTCGGGCTAAATAACGTTGCTTCCATGGCGGTGTACCATAACTATCTTTCGGCGCACGAAGGTCCGAAGACGTTCTCTCTGCTGTACGTGGGAACTGGTATTGGTTCCGGGCTCGTTATAGACAGTGAGGTTTACCACGGCGTCAACGGCAATGCATCGGACCTCGGACATGTGTACATCAAGGACTCCCCCATCGTATGCCGCTGCGGCCGCACGGGTTGCGTGGAGACGTTCGCCTCGCTTCGCGCACTCTCCCGGGCGGTCCAACAGTACTACGGAGAAGAGTACGCACTTCGCGGCGATGATCTGGTGTCGTTTCTCAATGACCGCCTGCTCGTTGAAGACCTCTTCGCCCGTGAGCTTATCGACCAGGCTTGCGCGGATCTGGCCAAAGGGATTCGGAACCTGGCGGCGCTTCTCGACCCCGGAACCATTCTCGTCGTGAGCCGGCTGAACCGGCTCAACCCGTTTTATGAGGAACGGCTGCGTGCCCACTACTACACACGTGCGGGAGCACCGGCGGTTCACACTACGAAGCTCGAGTTCGGAAAGTACCGGCCTGAAGCAGGAGTTGTGGGGGCCGGATTGTTTGGATTCCGGCGGCTCCTGGGCGGCGCGGAGATCGCCTAGGCGTTGCCAACATTCTTTGAAGGAGGTGTAGTCATGCTACGACTGCGCACATTCTTGGTCGGCCTTATGGTCGTCTTTGTCGGCACCTTCGCGTTCGCAGCCGGCGAACAGGAGGTGGAAGAGGTGGATCTCCAAATCGGCATCGCTCCGCGGGAGGTGGGGGACACCTTCCCCGAGAAGATTGCCGAGTTCGAGGAACAGAATCCTCAGGTGAACGTCGACTGGCTCGAAGTACCCGGGGTTCCGGGTGAGCAGAAGAGTCTCTACGTCACGAACCTCGTCGGCGCAAGCGACGAGCCGGACATCATGGCTCTCGACGTGATCTGGCCCGGAGAGTTTATCGCGAACAACTGGACCATCCCGTTGAACGACTACTTCACCGACGAGGAGCTCGCGGACTTCAACCCGGCGCTGCTGGATGCCGCAACCGTGAACGGAGAAGTACACGCCATCCCCTACTATCAGAACGCCATCCACTTCTTCTATCGGCGTGACCTGCTCGATGACTACGGTCTCGACGTGCCTACCACGTGGGCCGAGTTGGAGGAAAAGGCGGACATCATCCTTGAAGGTGAAGACGACCCGGACATGGTCGGCTACTCGTCGATGTGGGCGGAGATCGAAGGGCTCTTCATGAACTACCTTCAGTTCCTGTGGGGTGCAGGCGGTCAGATCGTGGATGACGCCGGCAACATAGTGATTGACACCCCGGAAGGAGAACAAGCACTCGAGCAAATGGTCGGCATGCTCGAGCGCGGTACCGCCCCGGACAGCCTGCTTACCTACGATCCCAACGATGCTCAGACGGTCTTCCGGCAGGGACGAACGCCGTTCCTTGTGGTCCAGGGGTTCGTATGGGATCTTCTGACCGCCGACGACTCGCCGGTGGCCGATGTCGTGGAGATGGGCAGCGTTCCGGTATTCGACGGCGTCGATCCGGAAACCACTCCGCGGCACGCAACCGGCGCCTGGATGTTCGCCATCAATCCGCACTCGGAGCATCCGGACGAAGCCGCTGAGCTTATCCGCTATTTAACCACGGAGGAAAACCAGGTCCGGTTGGCAATCGAGACCGGCAACCTCCCACCGCGCGTCGGAATGGAGGACCATGAAGAGCTGCTTGCAGAGAAGCCGATAGCGGAACAGCAGTTCAAGAACTTCAACCTCGGCAACGTCCGCCCCTCCATGGAAGCCGGCGAGGACTACTCAGAGCTGTCGAGCATCATGCAGCGGTACATTCACGGAGCACTTCTGGGTGAGATGGAGGTCGATGAGGCACTCCAGTCCGCCCAGGAAGAAGCCGACGCACTCCTCGGCCAATAGCGCTTGGGACCGTCGGCTCCGTTGCGATAGGTGACCGATCCGGCCGGGGCGACGCGACTCGCCCCGGCCATCCCCAACCTCCGTTGTACCGATCCGGCGAGGAAATAGGCATCAGAACTGAAACCGGAAGGAGATCATGACACAGTCGAAACGTAGAAGACTCCATGCAATGCTCCTCGTGGTGCCGGCACTGGCGATTGTCCTGGCAGTGCTGCTATTCCCCACGATTAACACGGCGCGAATCAGCCTCACCGACTTCTCCCTCACCGACACGGGCCCGTTTGAGTTCGTCGGCTTGGAGAACTACCGGCGGGCCCTTGGAATTGGCGAATTCCACTCCGCAATCCGGACTACGATCGTGTTTACGGTTGTCGGCGTTCTCTTCCAGGGACTATTCGGGCTCATGCTGGCAATGTTCCTCAACAAAGCAATGAAAATGCGCGGGCTCCTGCGGGCCACGATCTTGTTCCCGTGGGCGCTCCCGACCGCGTTGAACGCAATCATCTGGCGGTGGATGTACAGCGCCGATTTCGGCGTGTTCAACTTCTTGCTGCTACGATTCGGTCTGATAGATAGTCGAATCAACTGGCTTGGAACCCCGGATATGGCCATGGCAAGCATGATCTTCGTAGCAGTGTGGAAGACCAGCTCCTTTATGGCACTTATCATCCTCACCGGACTCCAGACCGTCCCGGGAGACCTGTACGAAGCGGCACGGATCGATGGCGCGTCCAAGTGGCAGCAGTTCAAGAGGATCACTTTCCCGCTCATCACGCCGGCCTTCATCCTGGCACTGCTGCTCCGTTCGATGGACGCGTTCAGGGCGTTCGAGCTTCCGTTCGCGCTCACCGACGGTGGACCGGCGCGAGCAACACAGACAATGGCGTTGTACGGATACCGCCAGCTTTTTGATTTCCTGAACTTCGATGTCGGCTCAACCGTGGCAGTGACCCAGTTCGTCATGCTTCTGGCATTGGGGTTGCTTTACATATGGCTGCTGCGGAGAAGGGAGCGTACGCTATGAGAGCAATAACCGTTCGTTACACCGGAAATCAGCTGCTTCAGTATGGGGTAGCAATACTGCTTGCGGTGATCTTTTTCTTCCCGGTTGTCTGGATGTTCCTGACCTCGCTTAAGCCGGCAGGTGAGATCTACGCGTGGCCGCCGCACTTCTTCCCGCAAGCACCCACGATCATAAACTACTTCCGCGTCTTCACGCAGTCGCTCCTCGGACGATACATACTCAACTCGATGATCGTATCCTCGTTTTCGGCAGTAGCGGTCATCGTGCTCGCTTCCATGGCGGCGTACGGGATCGCCCGGATAGGGTTTCGCGGTAGCTCCCTCGTGCTGGTGGTCTTCATCGGTCTTGCTATGTTCCCGCAGCTTGCTATCGTCCCTTCCATCTTCACCTGGTTTAGAGACTTGGGGCTGATCAACACGTATGTGGGCATCGTTATTGCCTACGTAGGACTCTTCACGCCAATTGCGCTCTGGATTCTCACGGTCTACTTCCGTACAATTCCTTCTGACTTGGAGGAATCGGCCCGAATCGACGGCTGTGGAATGCTCCGGATGATCTCTCACATCATCCTTCCCGTCTCCATCCCGGGGGTCGTCACCGCGGCGCTGATCGTCATCATCCAGACGTGGAACGAGTTCTTCCTGGCACTGGTGATTCTGTCGCGAAACCATCTGCGGACCGCGACGGTCGGGATTGCGCTCTACCCCGGTGAGTACGCATTCCCTTGGGACCTCATTACTACGGCTACGTTCATGGCCATTCTCCCGATATTCTTCCTGACGCTGGTATTCCAGCGGCGGATAATCGGCGGGCTTACGGCCGGCGCGATTCGTTGAGATACCGGCTCTCTCCGGAGAGCGGCGAACGAGACTCCGGATTACAGATCATAGAATAGGCCGCCTCGGCGCGGCGGCGAAATCGATGCATGGAGGACTGAAAGTGACTCACGAAGAACAGCTCATCGATGGCGGAAAGAAGGAGCGGTTACGCGAGCTCGCGGTCACGCTCATCGACCAACACGCGGCCCACGTTATCGTCCCGCCCGAGCGCGAAGGCCCGGGCCATTGGTTCGGAAGCGGTAACTGCGCGGTGGGACACGACGGAGCGTTGTACCTGTCCGGTCGTTACCGCAATTTCGGCGACTCCCGAACCGGCGTGGGCAAAGGCGAGCGCGGCAAGGAGCTCGCTCTCTTCCGCAGCACCGACGAAGGGGCTAACTTCGACCACGTCGTCTCGCTGTCCAAAGCCGACCTCGGCCAAGCGGGATGCGAAGTGCTCTCGATCGAAGGAAGCCACCTCCAATTCCACCGGAACGGGGTAACGCTCTACGTGTCGACCGAGAAGGCAATCGATTACCCCGATCCGGTTGCTGACTTCCACAAGCCCGGCACAGGGGTATGGACTATCGACCGAGTCAATGCCGCATCAATCGAAGCGCTACCCCAAGGCACTATCACTCCGGTCGTCAGCTCCAATACCCCGGAGCATCTTCACGTCAAGGACCCGTTTCTCTTCCATGCCCACGAGCAACCGTACCTGGGTTACTGTACGCATCCGTTCACCTGGGCCAGCTCCAACACCGCATTCTCCGTCAACGACCGCCAGTACACCGGTGTCTTCCCGCGGGGGCCTGTTTGGGACGTAGCGATGTGTCGCATTACCTGTTACGCGCCCGTCCCGCGGATCGGCCGCTTCGCCGAAGGCGAACGGCTCTACCTCTGCTTCTACGACGGCGCGGAGTGCGTTCGTCCGCTCGACGAGCATCCGGAAGCGGTGAAGCGCCCGCGCGGTTACTCGTGCGAAGAGATCGCCGGTCTGGCGGTTGCCGGGGAGTCGGCGCCGCTTGCCCCCGAACGCCTTAGCGTGTGGCACGCCGCCTTCATCTCGCCGTGGGGAACGGGCTGTAGCCGCTACATCGACGTTCTTTTCACCGACGAGTGGGCTTACGCTACCTGGCAGCAATCGCAACCGGACCAGTCCCAGCCCCTTGTGATGCATGCGGTGCCGATGAAAGAAGTGGCGCGCATCCTTAGCTGACGCAGCGACGGACCTTCTGTTGAGAGCTCCCCAGCTTGCTGCCGCCCTTGCTGCCCGGCCCGCTGTCGACCTCACTGTCGATCGTGCTGCCGATACCGGGCCAGCGTTGCCGATAGCTCGGCTACCACGTCGGGCCGGTACTGATAGAGGTTCAGTGTTTCCAGGAGGTTATCGGCGAGGTTGTAGAGCTGCCCCGGCGGGTCGCCCGGCTCAGGACGGTAGCGCCGCGGTTCCGATTTTCCGCCGGATCCCGCACCATCGATAAGCTTCCACGGCCCCTGTCGCACCGCGAACATCCCATCCATCGAATGGTGAATGAGCGCCTCGTGAAGTGGCTCGGATAACTCCTCTCCCAGCAAGAGCGGGGCGAAGCTCCGTCCGTCCACCGCCTCCTCGGCAGCAGAAGTGCCGGCGAGCTCGGCAAACGTTGCCGGGAGATCCACGAGCCCGAGCGGCTCGTCACAAGTCGCCCCGGCCGGCACCTTCCCAGGCCACATCGCCAAGCACGGTACTCGGTGCCCGCCCTCGTGGATATCCCCTTTCTGGCCCCTTAGACTGCCGTTCGCTCGATGTCCGTAGTCCTTGCCCGTGTAGTCGGTATCTCGAGCCCCGTGGTCGCTGGTGACAATGACTAATGTGTTCTCAAGCTCTCCGTGTTCCTCGAGAGCGCTCAGCACCTCGCCTACTACCCAATCGTACGTAGCAACCATGTCACCGCGGGGCCCCGCTGCGCTCGAGCCCTCCATGAAATCCGGGGGAAGACACGGCCGATGGGGCGCGGACGTGGCAAGATAGAGGAAGAACGGCGTTTCGCCGCCCGTCGCACTGCGTCCCCTCGCGTCTTCTGCCGAATCGCCACCGCCCGCACTCCGTCCGATGAACTCCTTGGCCTTCCGGGCAAAGGTTACGTCGACACGATCGTCCCGCCACTCCTCCGCCATCAGGCCGGTACGCTGCTGCGGCGCATATGGCGCCTTCTCACGAGCCGGCACGCTCTCGGGTCGTCGATTCTCTATGAAGCAGTACGGAGGCATGTCGAGCGAGCCCGCCATTCCGAAAAACGAATCAAAGCCGCGGTCGAGTGGGCCGTCTTCGACCGGCCGACGGTAATCGACGTCGAACCCATCGACGTTCCATGCATCACGCTCGATCTCGCTTAGCAGCCGTCCGGAGCTGGTACGCCACTCGAACCCCAGATGCCACTTGCCGATCGCCGCGGTTCGATAGCCGTGCTCCCGGAGCGTTGAAGCGATCGTAGGCGTCTCAGCGTCGATAACCGGCGCCCCGAATCCGCCGAGCACGAAGCTGCGCAACCATGTGCGCCAGCAGTACCGTCCGGTGAGCATACTGTAGCGACTTGGAGTACACACCGAGGCGGAGGCGTGAGCGTCGGTGAAGCGCATTCCTTCGCGGGCCATGCGGTCCATGTGCGGCGTGGGAATGTGCGTTCCGCCATAGCACCCCGGATCGCCATAGCCCATGTCATCCGCGGTTATCACTACGATGTTCGGTCGCATCGTCCCCATTCAACTTCCCGTGAGCGCTTCAATTGGCGCTTCCGAGCGCTCCCGTCACGCAAGCGACAGCGCCAGCGTAGCCATATCGGCGAAGCTCCGTTCCCGATCCGCGCTTGCCAGCGCGTGCCCGGTCACCAGGCTATCGCTCACCGTAAGGACCGTCAGAGCCCGTGCGTCGAACCCGGCGGCGATCGTATAGAGGAGCGCCGTCTCCATCTCCACCGCCAGTATCCCGTACTGTGCGTGGAGCTTCCACTCCTCGGGATCCGGCTGATAGAACGCGTCGGTGGAGAACACGTTGCCGACTCGGAACCCCAGGTTCCGCTCGCGAGCGGCGGCAACACAGCGCTCCAGGAGCGAGAAGTCGGCACACGGCGCGAAGTCGATCTCTCCGCCAAAGCGCCGCCGGTTCATATTCGAGTCAGTAGAAGCGCTCATGGCGATGATCAAATCGTGAAGCGAGATCTCCTTCTGCATTGCCCCGCACGATCCGATGCGGATGATCTGTTGGACGCCGTAGTCGCGCAGCAGCTCCGTTGTATAGATCGCCAGGGAGGGCTGTCCCATGCCGGAGCCCTGAACCGACACGCGCCGCCCGTGATACGTTCCCGTATAGCCGAGCATGCCGCGCACTTCGTTATAGCAGACGGCATTCTCCAGAAAGCTCTCCGCAACGAACTTCGCCCTCAGCGGGTCGCCGGGGAACAACACCGTTTCGGCGATATCGCCTTCCTTTGCCCCAATGTGGATGCTCACAACGCACTCCCGTCGTATCCGTATAGGTTGCCGCATCGTATCGCGGCTTTCGGCTACCTGACAACTGAGCGGCCGTCCGGGCTCCCGTGGCCGGCCGCGGAGCCCGGCGTTGCCGGACCCACCCTGATCGGCCCGGCACCCGGCCGGTCCGGCCGTGCAACCGACGGCGCCAGTTATTGGTTGTAACCACGCGATCTGCCGGTGTAGAATGCTGCGCACACTCTCCCTTGAAGAGACGTTGGAAACCATTGAAGGAGGCTATAGATATGCGGGCGCTATTCTCGTCGCTTGTTACGGTGTTGATCGCCGTATTGTTCGTCGTAGGCGTTGCGGTTCCCGGACACACAGCCGGAGAACCTGAGGAAGTAGAGGATGACAGGGTTCGAGTCGGAGTCGTGTTCTCCGTAGGAGGACTCGGTGACGAGTCGTTCAACGACGCTGCCTATGCCGGCATGCAGCGCGCGGTGGACGATTTCGACATAACCTTCGACTACGTTGAGCCGGACGATGTCGCGGAGATGGAGGATCACCAGCGCGCCTTCGTGGAAGCAGGCTACGATCTGGTGATCGGCATCGGGTTCCTCCAAGAGTCGGGGATGGAAGCGGTGGCCATGGATTATCCCGATGCAAAGCTCGCCATCGTGGACGCCGTCGTGGATGCGCCGAACGTGGCTTCACTGACGTTCAAGGAACACGAAGGATCGTTCCTTGTGGGAGCTCTTGCAGCTCTGATGACGGAGACCGGGACAGTCGGTTTCGTCGGCGGCCAAGAAGTGCCGGTCATCGAGAACTTCCAGGTTGGCTACGAGCAAGGAGTCCAATACTCGGATCCTGACGTCGAGGTAATCATTAACTACGCGGGCGCGTTCGACGACCCGGGCCGGGGCAAGGAGCTTGCGGTCAGCCAGCACGATCGTGGTGCGGACATTATCTACCACGCCTCCGGCGGAACCGGGATGGGCGTGTTTGAGGCGGCTGAAGAGGAAGGCTTCTATGCGATCGGCGTGGACGACAATCAGGACCACTTGGTCCCCGGACAGATCCTGACTTCGATGCTCAAGCGCGTAGACGTCGCCGTCTACGACGTCGTGGCAGATGTGGTAGCGGGCGAGTTCCGGCCCGGTCTTCATGAGTTCGGTGTTGCCGACGGGGGCGTCGGAACAACCGACTTCGAGTACACGAGGGATATCATCCCGGACGAGGTATTCCAGACGCTGGATGAGATCAGAGAAGGTATCATAGACGGCACCATCCAAGTGCGAAGCGCGCACGACTGACGCCTGACCAGCTGACGGCGTAGTCGGAGCTACCCCCGGGGCACAGCGTCCCCGGGGCGCATGCTCCGCCCGGGACGGCACTACAATTTCACAGCCCGGACGGTGCATCTCTGCCGGGGAACCGCCCCGGCGCGCCGCCCAGCTCCGACGGAAGCAGGCGCAGCTCTCTAAGAAAACCGACCCCGGTCCTGAGTCCCGGCGTGCGCTCACCGGGCCGGGGGCCGTCGGGTTCTGCTCTTCAGGCCTGAATCGACCGGATTGGACAGAACAACAGAGCTGCGCCGCCGTCTCTTGATTTGCCCCTGAGGAGGCTCGTGTTGGGGAACGTTCTCGAAATCGACCGGATCACCAAGCGCTTTCCCGGAGTTGTGGCCAACGATGCCGTAAGCCTCGACGTCGAAGCCGGAGAAATCCACGCGCTCGTCGGAGAGAACGGCTCCGGGAAATCCACCCTAATGAACATCGTCTATGGCCTCTACCAGGCGGACTCGGGTGAGATCCGGTTGAACGGAGAGCGTGTTGAGATCGATGACCCCCGGGACGCGATCAACCTTGGGCTGGGCATGGTATTCCAACACTTCATGCTGGTGGACACTTTGACCGTGGCGGAGAACGTAATCCTCCGCGCCGAGCCTCAGAAGTTCCGGTTTGTGGACTACCGCAAAGCAGAGCAAGAGGTCGCTCGCCTCGCCGATGCGTACGGGCTCAGAATCGATCCGCGCGCCAAGGTTGCCGACATCTCGGTGGGTCAAGAGCAACGGGTGGAGATCCTCAAAGCGCTGTACCGTCGAGCTAAGGTACTCATCCTGGATGAGCCGACGGCCGTTCTCACACCCCAGGAGACTGAGGAGCTCTTCCAGGTCATGCGGAACCTGCGGGAGCAGGGCACCACGATCGTCTTCATCACCCACAAGATCAAGGAGGTTCTGGCCATTTCCGACCGCGTCAGCGTCCTTCGCCGGGGCAAGCTCGTCGGCACCCGCAGTACCGCCGAGACCGGGCACAAAGAACTTGCGGAGATGATGGTCGGGCGCGAAGTGCTCCTCCGCGTGGAGAAGGAACCCGCGAAACCAGGCGCCCCGGTGGCGGAGATATCAGGTCTCTACGTAGACGATCAACGCGGCACCGCCGCCGTCAAGGATGTCTCTCTCAAGATTAGACAGGGCGAGGTCGTGGGTATCGCAGGGGTGGAAGGAAACGGACAACAGGAGCTCGTGGAAGCTATCACCGGCCTGACCACCGCCCGGACGGGGAAGGTACTGCTCCACGGAGAGCCCATTCAGCACCTCGGTCCCATGAGAATAAAGAGAAAAGGGATCAGCTACATCCCCGAAGACCGTCACAAGCGCGGGCTCATTCTGGACTACAATGTCGCGGACAATCTCATCCTCGGGCTCCATACGCAGCCGCCGTTCGTCGAGCACCGTCTCTTCAGAAGCGAGCGCCATATCGCCGAACACGCGCGCAAGCTCGTCGAAGAGTACGACATCCGCCCTCCCAATCCGGAGCTACTCATGTATACTCTCTCCGGCGGCAACCAGCAGAAAGCGATCGTCGCCCGCGAGTTCTCGCGCCGTCCGGAGTTTCTCATCTGCTCCCAACCGACTCGGGGGTTGGATATCGGCGCCATCGAGTTCATACACCGGGAGATTATCCGGCAAAGAGATCGAGGCACGGCGATTCTGCTCGTCTCCGCCGAGCTCGACGAAATCCTTTCGCTCAGCGATACGATCGCCGTCATGTACGACGGCAAGATCGTTGCCGTGCTCCCCGCCCAGGAAGCAGACGAGCGCCGCCTCGGCTATCTCATGCTGGGAGGCGATCCACACCTACCCGAAGGAGATGCGGAACGTGGAGTTACAGCAACGTAGTCTCACCTCGCGAAATCTTTTGGTCCCCATAGGCTCGGTCGTGCTCGCGTTGCTCGTCGGCTCGATCTTCATCCTCGTTGTCGGGGAGAATCCCCTCTACGCATACCGCGTGCTGTTAGTCGAGTCGTTCGGCAGCATCAACAACATCGCCGGCACGCTCCAACGCTCGACGCCCCTCATTTTTACCGGTCTCGGAGTGGCTTTCGCGTTCCGCTGTGGCCTCTTCAACATCGGCGCCGAAGGGCAGTTGTATGTGGGCGGCATGGTGGCGGCAATCATTGGGGTGAGCTTCGGTAACCTCCCTGGCCTCATTCATCTCCCCATAGCGGTCTTCGCGGGGATGCTCGCCGGCGGGCTCTGGGCAGCCATACCCGGAATCCTCAAGGCGAAGCTTGGGGTACACGAAGTCATCAACACGATCATGATGAACTTCGTGGCGTACTATCTCACGGACTTTCTCGTGACGGGCCCGTTCCACGGCGGCCGCTGGGCCCCTGAGACGGACCGGGTGTTCCCCACGGCGGTGCTGGAGCGGATCCTACCGCCTTCCCGCCTGAACACGGGGATCTTCCTCGCCATTGTGGCGCTCGTCGTCGTGTATATCGTCCTCTGGAAGACCAAGACCGGATACGAGATTCGCGCCGTCGGCCTCAACCCGTCCGCCGCCGAGTATGGCGGAATCAGCGTAGCGCGGAACATGGTTCTCGCCATGGTCATCAGCGGTGCCGTGGCAAGCCTGGCCGGGGTCGAGCAGGTACTCGGCGTCCACGGCCGCTTCATCCAGCGCTTCTCGCCGGATCTCGGCTTCATCGGGATTGCCGTGGCGTTGCTCGGAAAGAACCATCCGGTCGGAGTCTTCTTCGCGGCCGTGCTCTTCGGAGCCCTCCGCACGGGAGGAGCGGCAATGGACCGGCTCACCGACGTTCCGCGGGAGCTTGTCGTCATAATCCAGGCCATGATCATCATGTTTGTCGCAGCCGATGAGCTCATCCGTCGGCTAGTCCCCCGAAGGAGGAAAGCCTGAGATGTGGTGGGAATACGTCGTCTACTTCGTGAACGCCACCGTTCTGGCTGCAGCCCTGCGCATGGCGACCCCGCTGATCTTCGCCTCGATGGGCGGAATTCTGTCGGAGCGAAGCGGCATCATCAACATCGGCCTGGAAGGGATGATGCTCACCGGCGCGTTCATGGGCATGCTTGTGACGTTCTACACCGCCAACCCGTGGGTCGGGCTGATCGGCGCGCTGCTCAGCGGCGGGGTGGTCGGGCTCGTCCACGCAGTTGCCACGGTCCGGTACAAGGTAGACCAGGTGGTCAGCGGGACCGCCATCAACATCTTTGCCGGTGGATTCACCGTCTTCATGCTCCGTACCGTATTCGACGTCGCCGGGACCTCGCCGGCGGTGGAGCGTATCCCCACAGTAGCGGTACCCCTTCTCCGGCGCATCCCCTTCATCGGGGACATCCTCGGCCACCAGAACCCCGTGGTCTATCTTGCGCTCATTCTCGTTGTAGCCGTACACCTCTTTCTCTTTCACACCGTGTGGGGCCTCCGCCTCAGGGCTGTCGGGGAGCACCCGCGAGCCGCCGACACGGTCGGCATCAATGTCTTCCGGGCGCGCTACCTTGCCGTCATCGCCAGCGGCGCGCTCGCCGGCCTCGGCGGCGCATATCTCTCGATCGCGCACCTCAGCAGGTTCGGCGACGGGATGACCGCCGGCCGCGGCTTCATTGCGCTCGCTGCCATGATCTTCGGCAAGTGGACGCCCTTCGGCGCGCTCGGCGCAAGCATTCTCTTCGGCTTCGCCGACGCCGTTCAGATGCGGCTCCAAGAAGTCGGCATCCCGCGCCACTTCGTTCTCATGCTTCCCTACATTCTGACCATGGTAGCGCTCGCCGGCTTCATCGGCCGCGCCACTCCGCCCAAGTCGATCGGAAAGCCGTACGAGAAAGAGTAAGCCTCCGCCGGCGGTAGAAGCCCACTTCTGACCGTTGCCTACAGCCCGTGGCGCCGTTGTGACGGCACCGGCCGGCCGGCGGGTTCCGGCGCGATTGCCTGCGGCCCGTGGCGGCATGGTGACAACGCCGGACGGCCGCTTCCGGCGCGATTTTCCTTCGGAACATCGATACTGCGCCGCGATACCTAGACCGTTCCCTTTCGAAATCTTCGATCGTCTCTTACAATGGAGAAAGCATCCCTTTTTTCTCTTAGGAGGATCGCATATGATACGCAAAACTGTGAGCATGTTGGCGCTGTTTCTTATGCTCGGAGCAGCCAACGGCTTTGCCCAGCTCGAGCTCGACCTCGGAGACTTCGATCCGGACATGATCGATCCGGCGCAGGTAGACATCTCCGACATGGAATTCTATTTCCATGGCCCGATCGAGTTCTTTGTGACAGGCGTCGAGCACCAAGGCATCACGTACAGTGCCGTACTCAAGTACGACGGAGCTCATACGGTCACCGTGGAAGAGCCCCCTATGCTCGGCATAGAGGATCAGCTGCCCGCCGCGATAGACCTGTCTTCAGTGTCGGTGTCACTGACGGAGACCGGGGCCCGCCTCGACAACGTGCTCGTAGACGGCCACCGATTCGCAGGAATCCTCGCGCCCACGGCCGTACCCACGGACCTGGTGGTGCACTCTGCGTGGCTCGAGGAGCTGAATGTTCTCCCATCGGCTGCCCGGCTGGCGGAGATGCGTGATGAGCTCCACGCTCAGATCGGCGCACTCCAAGATGAGGTCGCGGCGCAGGAGGATACGATCGCTTCTCAGGAGCAGGAGATCGCGCAGCTCGAAGACACCGTGGCGCAGCAGGAAGACGATCTTGCAGCGCGCGGACGGCGGATCCAAAGGCTCGAAAGCAGAATTGCGCGGTTGGAAGATCGTGAGGTGGAAATAGAGGATTTCCATGTGGACATGATCGATCCTGCGCTGGCAGACATGTCTGACGCTAAGCTCTACTTCTATGAGCCGGACGAGCTGCTTGTCACCGGCGTCAGATACGGAGGCATGACGTACAGTGCCGTGCTGGAATACGTCGGAGGCTATACCTTCAACGTCCGGGAGCCTCGCGTCCTCGGTATCGAAGACCAGTTGCCCGCTTCCATCGACCTCACCCAAGTTTCGATGGACGTCGTGGAGGACGGTGTGCGATTGGACGACGTGCTCGTCGACGGCCACAGCTTTAGCGGGATTCTCGCTCCCACCGGCGTGGGTACGGAGATCGCCCTAGACGCTGCATGGCTGCAGGAACGCGATGTGCTCCCAACAGCGGTTCAGCTCGCAGAAATGCGGCAGGAGCTCGAGAATGAAATCGCCGCGCTCGAACGGGATCTGGCTGATCGGGAGCGAACGATTGCCGACCAGCAAGACGAGATCGCGAGACTCGAGGAACGCGCGCGCGAGGTTGTAGTAGAGGAGCCCGCCTGGCAGACCGCCCCGGAGGAGCTCACTCGGGTTCGCTTGGAAGGCTTCGACGATGGACGGCCGGCTCTCGGTACCTGGGACACCCGCCGCGGCCGGGTTTCGCAGACGGATGCCGCTCAGCGGTTCGCAAAGTACGAATTCTCGGTGCGCCAGGCGGCGGACGAGATGCTGTACACCCTGGAAGGTGAGGCCGACGGCTCCGGTCGTCGCGGCTACGGCCTCCATTTCCTCGCCTCCGACGTGAGGAACTCGGAGCGTTGGGGATACGGCAGCTCCTATCTCGTGTGGGTCACGCGCGACGCAGCCGTTTACAAGACTGACGACGCCTACGTCCACCTCTACAAGTCCACGCACGACGGGCACATGGAGCTCCTTGCCGGTCGGAAGGTTCCAATCGACATCGAACGTCCGCATGAGCTTCAGGTCTACACGGACCGCGACAACCAGGCGATCACGGTTTCCATGGAGGGCCGCCACCTGTTCACCGTCGACGATGCCGATTTCCTCACCACCGGGAGCATGGCAGCCCTGCGAACGTTGGGCAGCGCCACGTTCCACACGCTCCAGGTAACACAGTAACACCACCCTTTCCCCCAGCCGGCCGGCTATCAAGCCGGTCGGCTGATTTTCGCGCCCAAACGCCGCAGCCCGGCGCCCGCCCCGCACACCCCCAACCCGACGCGGTTGCACGTACCGTCCAACGATGGTAAACCCGTATCGAGCCAAAACAGCCGGCGCCGAGTAGCCTAAGAGAAATGTTCGGCGGCCAACATGCGCAAACCGCCCGACCACGGCGACCACGATTGAGCTGCAGCCGTCACACACTGTAGCGACCCAGGAGCGAAGCTCATGAGCATCGCGATCACCACCGAGCAGGCGCGAAGTTTCCTGACCCTGCTACACTTTCCCGACAGTCGCCCGGCGGCAAGGCCGGTGCTAGACCACAGCGCCGACCCGATCGCCGGTCACCTCGAGCGGCTCGGCTCGATACAGTTCGATCCACTGGACGTCGTGGGAAGGAATCCGGATCTGGTCTTGCAGAGCCGGATCGAGGGCTACCGTCCCGGCATGCTCTACGCCGCGCTCTACGAACGGCCGGTCCTCTTCGAAGGTTTCGACAAGAACCTCTGCATCTTTCATCGCAACGACTTCCCGGCCTTCCGGCGTACACGCCGGAGGATAGCGGCGGAGTTCCGCGACAATCCCGAGATCGAACGGAACATCGAGACCGTCCTCTCCTGGATCGAGTCGGCAGGCCCCGTCTCTTCAGATGATCTGGACTTGGAGGGAAAGGTAAGCTGGCCGTGGGGAACAACGCGCCTCTCCCGCGCCGTGCTCGAAAGCTTGTGGATGGCAGGCAGGCTCGCCATCCACCATCGGCGGGGATCTCGCCGCTACTACGATCTGATCGAGCGGTGCCTGCCACGTTGGATCGTGCAGGCGCCGGACCCCAACCCCACTGATACCGAGTACTTCGCGTGGCAGTTGCACCGCCGCATCCGGAGCGTCGGCCTGCTCACCGGGGGAGCAAGCGACGCCCTCCTCGGCATCACCGGCTTCAAAGCCGCGCAACGCCGAACCGCCCTCGAGAGCCTCTTGGCGGAAGGGCGGCTCCTCGCCGTGCGCATCGAGGACTCCGGTTCCGCGGATGGCTCCCGCCAGGACGCCGGATCCGGGGCCGGCTCCGGCAGCGGCACTCTCGATGCTTACATAGCTCGCGAGGACGAGCCGGTGCTACGCCAAGCGATGGAGCACGAGCCGGAGCCTCGCGCTCGCATCATGGCGCCCCTCGACAATCTGATGTGGGATCGCAAGCTCATCGAGCGCCTTTTCGGATTTCGCTACCGCTGGGAGGTGTACACGCCCAAGCACAAGCGAGAATACGGCTACTACGTGCTCCCCGTAATGCTCGGGAACCGGTTCGTCGCACGATTCGAGCCCGAGCGCTTCCGCGGCGGGACACTCCGCATCGCCGGGTGGTGGTGGGAGGATGGGGTCACTCCGACTCCGCGTGCCCGTGCCGCCATACGCGAGGCGCTCGACGCCTTCTGCGGCTATCTCGGCGCGGACGGAATCGAGGGAGCGCCGTAGCCTACTGCTGTAGTGTGCCGCTGTAGCCCGCCGCCGTAGTGTGCCGGCGTATACTGCCCGAGCTTACGGCCAAAAGCCGCCGGCTCCCCACAGCTCCGAGGCCACCGCTACGACGGCGCGGCGGGGACCTCCACCGTCACCAACTCCTCAGCCTCCTCCCCATACGACGCCTGTGCCAGAACCTTCCCCTCCGGACCAACAGCCATCGAGCAGCCGATGCACTTCCATCCGTCCCATTCCCCGCCGCGGATCATACCGACGTTGCTCACGCCCACGACGGTCATACCATACCGCTGCGCGATCTCCGCATACGGATCCCTCCACTCCCGTCCATACGGCTCCCGCCTGTTGTCGTGGGCCGGTCTTACCGCCCAGGAAGAGGGCGAGAGCAGAAGCCGCGAGCCCATAAGCCCCAGCGCGTGCCCAACCGGGTTCCCTTCGGCCCGGAGATCAGCGCAGATCGGAAGGCCGATCCGTCCGAACGGGGTCTCCGCGACGGTGATCCGGTCGCCCGGCGCATAGAAAGCTTGGGCAAACGGAAGCTCCCGGATTTTCCGATGCAGCAGCGCGATCTCGCCGGCCGGGGTAATAAGGAGCCCGGCATTGTACGTCCGCTCGTCACTTTGCTCGGTAATCCCGGAAGCCACCCAGATTCCCGATTCCCGCGCGGCCGCACGGAGCGCCTCACTCACCCGCCCCGGTATCGGGGTAGCAAGCTCAGCCGCTCGCGGAAACGTCCACCCCACGTCAAAACACTCCGGGAGAACCACGATGGTAGCGCCCCGAGCCGCCGCCGCACCAACCGTCCGGCGAGCGCGCCACAGATTCTCCTCCCGCGCTCCCGGTTCCACGTACATCTGGCCCATGGCTATAGTAATCCACTCGCTCATGCCGTTCCTCCGCTGCCTCCTGAGCCTTCCATAGCTCCTCGGGCTTCCGTAGCGGCCACGAGGCTGAAATCAGTGCCCTCGGGGTGCAGTCGTACAACGCCGGCCCTATTTTTTGAAGCAATTTGCAAAATTCCTTTGAAAACCCGGGCTATTCCGATTCCGGCAAACACCGGGTTGCGCATGCCGGCCATGCAACGCACAATCGATCCGGTGCTCACGGGCGACACGCAGCGCTCCGAGCGGCTCACGGCCCCGCCGGCTCCGCACACTACCGTGTCTCCCGCGCACCCACAAGACCGCCGGCGCCAGGCGCAGCAGTAGAGGAGGCAGTGCAAGCTATGAAGCAGATCTGGATCACCAAAAAGGGCGGCCCTGAGGTTCTCGCCGTCCGGGAAGCACCCGATCCCCGGCCTGAGCCGGGCGAGATCACCGTTGACGTGCGAGCGGCCGGGGTAAACTTCGCCGATGTGCTTGCCCGCATGGGAATGTATCCGGACGCCCCGCCCTTCCCCTGTGTCGTCGGGTACGAGGTTGCCGGCATCGTCCGTGAAGCGGGCTCCGCCGTGCGGCGATTCGCGCCGGGGGACCGGGTAGTCGCCCTTACTCGATTCGGCGGACACGCCACGGTCGTCTCGGTGCCCGAATCGCAGGCATTCGCAATCCCGGACCAGGCAAGCTTCGCGGAGGCGGCAGCGCTTCCGGTCCAGTACTTCACCGCGTACCTTGCGGCCCACGTCTTCGGGAACGTACAGGCCGGCGAGCGCCTGCTCGTTCACAACGCCGGGGGTGGAGTCGGCATTGCGGCAATCCAGCTCGCCCGCCGCGCCGGCGCCACGGTGTTCGGCACCGCAAGCGAGTGGAAGCACGAACGGCTCCGCCACCTCGGTGCGCACACGCTGATCGACTATCGCCGCAGCGATTGGGTAGCGGAGATACAGCGCCTTGCAGAGCAGGGAACAGTCCACGTGATCCTCGATCCGCTCGGCGGCGGGAACATCAGGCGTGACCTCCGCGTCCTCGCCCCGCTCGGCCGGCTTGTCTCGTTCGGTTTTAGCGAGCCCGTCCACAAAGGCCGGAGATCGATCGCGCGCGCCCTGACTTCACTGCTCCGCATGCCGCGCCCGCATATGCTCCGGCTTCTCAACCGCAACTGGTCGATGGCCGGACTCAACCTCGGCCATCTCTGGAGCGAGCTCGACCGGATGCACCCGATCGCCGAAGCGCTTGTGGCGGCATGGCGCGCCGGCGAGATCTCGCCGGTGGTGTCCGCCGAAGTCCCCTTCGACGAGCCCGGCGAGGCCCACCTCCAGCTCCAAGAGCGCCGCAACTTCGGCAAAGTGGTTCTGGTGCCCGTAACGCCGCGCAGAGGGTGAGCGGCCGGCCGCCGCCTGCCTCACCGCCGGTACACGCTCCCAGCGAGTCTCAAGAGCGGCGTTTCCAGGCCCGAGCCGGCCCCTGGACGGTCTGCCCGGCCCGTCCAAACGCCCCACGCGCCACTCCTTCGTAGGAATGCAGCTCCAGAATACTCCTGTGGTAGCCCCATGTCCACTTTCTTGGTACAATGGAATGACCCTAGACAATGGGGTAAATGGGGGACTCCGATGGACGGCGCGCGCGAGCCGAATGTTGGAGCGCGGCTACGGGGCATTCGTGACCGGAAAGGCTACTCGTTGCGGACGCTTGCAGAGCGCTCCGGGCTATCGGTCAATGCAATCAGCTTGATCGAACGGGGAGAGAACTCGCCCACTGTCTCCTCTCTTCACCTCCTCGCCCGCGCGCTCGAGGTTGGCGTCACCGACTTTTTTACCGAGGAGCACCGTCTCACGGCGGTTTACACCCCGGCGAGCGAGCGGTTGCGCTACCGCAGCCCCAAGATGTGGATGGAAAGCCTCGGCATAGGCCTCCACAATCAGGACCTTCAGCCCTTTATGATCTCGGTGCCACCGCACGCTCCCATCGCCGAGTCCGTCACTCATCCGGGCGAAGAGTTCGTGTACTGCCTCGCCGGTGAGATCGATTACGCGGTAGACGAGACGTGGTATAGCATGGCACCCGGAGACACCCTGCTCCTGGACGCAAGGTGGCCCCACCGCTTCACCAACCCCGGAAGCGGTCACGCACAGATTCTTATCGTCTTCCAAGCGTCGGGCCACGAACACCTCGCGCGCGACCGTCATCTTCACGCCTGAGGTCTCCTGCGCCCGGACTCGCCGATACCCGCCGTCGGGCGCCCGCTGGAGCACGCCCACTCGAGTACGCAGGCCGGCACTTGCCCGCCGGAATTTGCCCGCCGGCACTCGCAGGCTTCGCCCCCTCTTCTGTGTCACCCTCCCTTCCGCGAAAACGCGTCACAGCCAAAGCGCCGAACATGTGTGCCCCGGTCCCTTGACGCCAAAGGCATTGCTAGTTACTCTAGCTATTCACTATATTGTCGAGCAAAGCGCTGGGATGCGGGACGGCCGCCGCGCACCACTCCACATCAACACGAGGGTCCCATCCATGCAGCACCGCACGATCCACCGTCTTCGGGTTGTCTTCCAGGTAGCGTTTCTCGCTCTG